>Ga0256840_1001153_pt1 | contig 25346 bp, 27 predicted proteins | sample 355202metaG_FD_185969 | JGI IMG/M metagenome (GOLD analysis project Ga0256840, IMG submission 185969) | Hydrothermal vent microbial communities from Mid Atlantic Ridge, Atlantic Ocean - 355-202 | ecosystem: Environmental > Aquatic > Marine > Hydrothermal vents | place: Atlantic Ocean: Mid...
GCGCCTCCTAAAGGCTCAGGAATAATACGATCCACCAAACCCAGTTTGATTAATTTATCTGATGTTATTCCTAAGGCATTAGCGGCCTCTTCTGCCGCTCCAGCATCCTTCCATAGTATAGATGCGCAACCCTCAGGTGAAATCACCGAATAGGTTGAATACTCTAGCATCATCACAAGATCGGCAACGGCAATCGCAAGTGCACCGCCAGAACCACCCTCACCCGTAATGGTTGCAATTATTGGCACACGTAGTTGTGACATTTCATACAAATTACGTGCAATCGCCTCGCTTTGACCACGCTCTTCAGCGCCAATACCTGGGTATGCACCCGGTGTATCTACAAAGGTAATAACAGGGAGATGAAACTTCTCAGCCATTTTCATTAAACGTAACGCTTTACGATAACCTTCTGGACGAGGCATACCAAAATTACGTTTAATATTTTCTTTGGTATCACGGCCTTTTTGATGTCCGATAACCATTACAGGATTACCTTCAAACCGTGCCGTTCCGCCGATAATAGCTTTATCATCCCCATACGCACGGTCACCGTGCAATGGTTGAAAATCAGTAAACACGCGGTCAATAATATCAAAACTATAAGGACGTTTAGGATGACGTGCTAACTGACCAATCTGTTTAGCTGTTAATTTTGAAAAGATAGAAGTAGTTAAAGAATCAACTTTAGACTCTAGGCGTTCTACCTCATCACCCAAATTAACATCTGAGCCACCAACATAACGCAACTCTTCTATTTTTGCTTCTAATTCAGCAATGGGTTGTTCAAAATCTAGAAAATCAGGGTTCATACGCTACTTCTTTAAAATTCAGTTTGGTTTTATTTTTGCTCTTGCGCAGCAATTTCTTCATGAACTTTCTTCATATCAATTTCTTTAACTTTTCCGATAACCTCTTCAAGTTGTTGCGCATTTAACATTCCAGGCTGAGAAAAAATAACCACCTGCTCTCTAAAAATCATCAAAGTAGGAATCGAACGAATTTGAAAATGTGCACCTAACTCCTGCTCTGCTTCAGTATCAATTTTACCAAATACGATATCATCAAACTTATTAGAAACTTCTTCATAGATTGGAGAAAAAGACTTACATGGACCACACCACTCCGCCCAAAAATCGACAATCACAATGTCATTTTTTTCAATTGTTTCTTCAAAAGTCTTTGATGTTATATCTATAGTCGCCACTGCGAACTCCTGTTGTTTAAGTAATTCAAGAGAATATACGGTTTACACTAGGGAATATCAAGTATTGAATAAATTTCGAATTCGCATTCAAAAATACAAATATAATACAAGTCTTTGATTCCACAACACATCCTGCATAGCCTATTCAGCTTTACTCAACTGCTAAATGACTCACCTTACGATAACCATTAGGTAATAACTTACCGCGTTTACCACGCTCTCCTAAGTATTCCAGTAACTCCTCACCTTGAATCGCTTTATGTTTTTTACCAGCATGCACAATCAGCTTTGTGCCTTCTGCTAGAGCAATAATGGAAACGACCGTTTCCTCACCGGCTTTTAGCTTTTTACTCGGAATATTAATGATTTTATTACCTTTACCACGAGGTAACTCTGGCAGCTCTTTAGCAGGAATTATCAATAAATACCCTTCAGATGTTACTGCGGCAATTTTGTCTGTTTCAATATCAGTAACGGCTGATGGGCATACGATTTGCGCACCTGCTTTACCTAAACTCACGGTTGCTTTGCCGGCTTTAGCACGGCTTTGTAAATCTGCAAATTTCACAATAAAGCCATAGCCGAAGTTGCTGCCCACTAAGTAGCATTGTTCATCACCTTTGCCAGCTCCTGACATAATAACCGCTTTAAAAACAGCACCTTCAGCGGGTTTAAACCGTCCACTTAAGGGGTCACCTTGCCCTCGTGCCGAGGGTAAAGTATGCGCGGCTAAGGTATAACTACGTCCATTACTGTCGAGTAAAACGACCTGCTGGTTAGAACGCCCGTAGGCCGAAGCTTGGTATTTATCGCCTTGTTTATAGCTGAGTGAATGTGGGTCAATCTCATGCCCTTTAGCGGCACGAATCCAGCCCATTTCTGACAAGACAACAGTAACAGGCTCTGATGGGATTAACGCCGTTTCATCCAGTAATTGCGAGGCTTCGCGCTTTATAATTGGCGAGCGTCTATCATCACCATATTTTTCTGCATCTTCTTTGAGTTCTAGACGAATTAATGAAGTCAGTTTATTGGGGTTATCTAATAACCCTTGCAATTCATCACGCTCTTTAATGAGTTCTTCTTGCTCATCACGAATCTGGAATTCTTCTAACTTCGCCAAATTGCGTAAACGTAGATTCAACACCGCTTCTGCTTGAATATCGCTTAAGCTAAAGCGTTCCATCAACACCGGTTTTGGCTCATCATTCTCACGAATTATTTTAATCACTTCATCAATATTCAGATGCGCAATTAATAAACCTTCTAAAATATGTAAGCGCTCAAGGACTTTATTTAAGCGCCATTCTATTCGACGAATCACCGTATTACGGCGGAATTCTAGCCATTCCGTTAAAACTGCTTTTAAGTTTTTGACCTGCGGCTTACCGTCTGTACCAATCATATTCATATTGACACGGTAGTTGCGCTCCAAATCGGTTGAGGCGAATAAATGTGACATCATTTGTTCAATATCAACACGGTTTGAGCGCGGTGTAATAACTAACCGTGTGGGGTTTTCATGATCCGATTCATCGCGTAAATCAGCTACCATCGGAAGTTTTTTGGCGCGCATTTGGGCGGCAATTTGTTCTAAAATCTTACCCCCAGATGCTTGAAAAGGTAGCGCTGTAACAATCACATCGCTATTTTCTTTCTCCCATTTTGCGCGCATTCTTACGCTGCCTTTGCCCGTTTCATAAATAACTTTTAGCTCTGCGGGTGAACTAATAATCTCAGCATCTGTTGGGTAATCTGGCCCTTTAACAAACTCTTGCAACTCCTCAACAGTGCTGGTTTTTTTCTTTAATAGTTGCAAACACGCATTAACCACTTCACGCAAATTATGCGGTGGGATATCGGTCGCCATGCCCACCGCGATACCCGAGCCACCGTTAAGCAACACATTCGGTAAACGCGCGGGTAATAAAGAAGGTTCTTGAAGCGTACCATCGAAATTATCAACCCAATCAACCGTGCCCTGCCCTAACTCTTGCAGCAATACTTTAGCGTAAGGTGTTAAGCGAGACTCTGTATAACGCATCGCGGCGAACGATTTAGGGTCATCTTGAGAACCCCAGTTACCCTGCCCATCGACTAAAGGGTAGCGATATGAAAACGGCTGCGCCATTAACACCATCGCCTCATAACAAGCGCTATCACCATGCGGGTGAAATTTACCTAAAACATCACCCACCGTACGCGCTGATTTTTTATGTTTTGACGCCGCTGATAAACCCAACTCAGACATCGCGTAAACAATACGACGTTGTACTGGCTTTAAGCCATCACCAATATTGGGTAATGCACGATCTAAAATAACGTACATCGAATAATCAAGATACGCCTTTTCGGTATACGCCTGTAGCGGGATACGCTCAATACCGTCGTGGTCGCCCCGCTCCCCGCCGTCTCCGCCAATTTTATCTAAATTAAGCAGGTCGAGTTGTATTTCATCTGTCATTATTATTTAGCCATATTCTGATTTACTACGGTTCTGATTTTGCTACGAGTCTGATTTAGCTACAGTCGCTGTTACACACGTAATGGTTAGCACTACACCCAATGCTTTGAAAATTCTAGCAAATGTGCGCCTCCCGATTGCGGCTCATTATCTAGCACTTCGCGTAACAATGTAAATTCTTTTTCTAGCTCATCACCGCTAATCTCGCCACGCATAAGCTGGTAGCGTAAATAAATTAAGTAGATGTTTAACACATCTGTTTCACCACTATGGCGAATACCACTAATACCACCTGCTTGAAACGCATCCCACAGCTGTGAACTAGCCACCCCCAAACTTCCAGGAAAACCAAGTAATTTAGCAATATCATTCAAAGGCGCACTAGCATGGCGATGATAACTTGCTAACACATCCTTCAAATCGGTATGCCGCTGATGCTGACGGTTAAGATAATTATCATGGCGGAATTCTGCATTATTCTCACCCATCTCCCAATACGCCGGTGCACTAATACTGTTTTTTAAAGCACGGTAATGAATAATCGGCAAATCAACATCTGAGCCATCCCAAGATACTAGCGTAGGCGTACGCCCTTCCACCTCATCAAAAAATTGCTGTAATAAATCAGTTTCCGTGCTGTTTTCATCACCTAACGAGCGTACCGCAAGCCACTTACCCATGTCATCACCCATGCCGCGATAGACAATCGAAATAGCCACAATTTTATGTAGATGTAAGGGTAAAGTTTCTGAGCCAGTTTTTTGTTGATGCATGTGCCGCATCGCCTTTACGGTGCTTTTATCATCCAAGCCTTGTAAATCAAAAATAGCTTGACCAGCTTCGATATCGGGGATAGTTTTTATCTTGAAAACGAGGATATTCATGGATTAGCACTCCGACAAAAAATATCAGCATATTACCACGAAGAAAATTAAAATCTGAGAGAAATGAGGGAACACCTATACCAAATTTAATGTATACCTAAGCAACTTTTTTGAACGCCTATCCTTAAACACTAAAAGAAACTACCGCTTGTCAGGATAAATCACTAAGGCCTTGATGCGCAAACGTTAGTGTGCGTCTCGCTTAACTATTTTAAAAATAGTAAACAAATCTATTATTAGAACAAAGACTTACCAGTGCAGTAGCAGTAGCACCAACAAAAAAAAACTCTAAACCAATTATAAAAACATTGGTAAAACTTACCGTTTATCGGCGAAGAAAGCCCGCATCACCTAATACGCATGTTGCAACCCTTCCAATATCACTATTCTACGCCAGCTTTAAAAACAAAACTTAAAAGCAGGTCAATAACCCCTTTGGTTATTTATATTTAAATATAGGAAATTCATATGAAATTTACTAAACACCTGATTGCAACAGGTTTAGTGTTAGGAATGAGTTCTGCAACGTATGCAGATACTGCTAATGATGATATTCAACTAAAAGCATCAGTTGCAAAAATATTAGAACTAACAGGAACCGTTTTTGATGGAGAGAAAGCCATTACCATGAGTGACTCAACAGCGGGTACGATAACGACAGAAGAAACGCTACTGGGTGACTTGGGGATTCAGTCTAATATACCGGGTAGTTGTAAGCTTACTTTTACTTCTGATGATGATGGTGAATTCAAATTATTAAAATCTTCCACTACTGGCTTGGGTGATAAAAATTTAACAAGCTATACCTTAAACTATGGTGGCGTTTCAATAGCTCATGGTGGTGCTGTATCTGATATAACATGCCAAGACCCTATCAAAAAAGCTTTAACCTTTATCCCTTTAAATGATGGCACCCCATTAGCGAATGGATTAGGCGAAAGTGGTGACTATATCGATACCATAACGGTTACCTTAACGACTCAGTAAACTGCTTAGTTATTAGAAAGAGCCAAAATACTTCTTTCTAATAACTTACACTACATTACGTTTCTATTAGCGATTAACACTCTAACATCTTCACGACAGCTTGAAGGTAAATACTTCAGTGGAACCGTTTTATAGTCTGATACAGTTCCACAACCCCAATTAATCGTACCGTTGTTAATTGTGGATACGAGCCATAGCCTCTTCGTATACAGAAAGTCTGCAGGTAACCCCCCTCTCTTCAAATCAGCCAAAATATTTCCCTGTAAAACAACTACTTGTTCCACATATGGAGGCAGCGAGCCATTATATTTATAATTAGGGAACCATGAGCTACCCCAGTCATTAACGATGACGTTTAAACGGGTACCATTTACATAAAACTCCTCTTCAACCTTTGACTTAAGACTTGCCATAGTCGCAATAACAGGGGTAATTCTAGCACGCACAATATAATCCTGATAAGCAGGCAGTGCAATTGACGCCAAAACACCAATAATCGCAACGGTTATCATCAACTCAATCAAGGTAAAGCCTTGTTGTATTTTTTTCATTTTCATTTTCATTTTCATTTTCATTTTCATTTTCATTTTCATTTTAGGATACTAATTCAGCATTACGCCTAAGCAGTTATACTTCTTACAATTTAACTGTTTCATTATTTTAATTGATAAATAGATATTAGCTGATTTATCCTGAATGAGACGTTAATGCCGATAACGAGTATTAATCAATCAAGAGGATATGTTCTATAGCTCCCTTATTGATTAAATACCAGCTTAAGTCCAAGCAAGCCCATTAAGCCACTGGCCACTCGGTTTATAGATTTTTTAAAACGTAAATAAACACGCTGTGCATGCGGTGTGGTTAGCGCTATCGCGACCAACACATACCAACTCGCATCGATGACGAATGCCATTAAGCTTAGCAAAATAATCGAATAGTCAGGCAGTTCTTCTGGCAAAAATGCCATAAAAATACCACCAATGACTATCGCTGTTTTCGGGTTACTTAGCTGCGTTAACAGCCCTAATGCATAGGCTTTAGTTAGACTACCATTTGTAAGTGAAAAATCCTCATTCGTTAATGATGGAGTAGTTTGTGATGAGTTAGAATCAGAGTTAGAGTTTGCACCGATTGGCTCATTGGCACCTTGCCACATTTGATAAGCGATATAAAACAAGTACGCGCCGCCCACTATTTTAAGTACAAGATAAAACACAGGAATGGTTTGTAAAACTACAAATAAGCCCGTTATTGCCATTAACGACAAGATCAACGCACCTGTGCCCATACCCAGCGAGGTAGCAATGCCGTGATTGCGGGATGTATTCATCGCAGTTTGCGCGACAAATAAAAAGCTCGGCCCAGGGCTAATAACACCTACCGCTAAAGCTAATGCGATAGGAATGAAAAACAAATAATCATTCATACAGGAAACACGCCTGTAGAAATATAACGATCTCCTCGGTCACAAATAATCGTCACGATGGTTGAATTTTGGAGTGTTTGAGAAAGCTTTAACGCAGCAGCCACGGCGCCACCAGATGATACCCCACAGAATATCCCCTCTTCTTCTGCAAGCCTTCGCATGGTGGTTTCTGATTCTTCTTGGGTTATGTCGATTTCTTGATCAACGACTGTGGCATCAAAAATCTCTGGTAAATATTCTGCTGACCAGCGACGAATCCCCGGGATGTCTTCATCATTGGTTTTGGGTTGTACGCCAACAATTTGAATCGAGTTACTTTGTTTTTTTAAAAAACGACCCACTCCTGTAATCGTCCCTGTCGTGCCCATAGCACTAACAAAGTGAGTGATTTCGCCTTGCGTGTCTTGCCAAATTTCTGGCCCTGTTGTTTGGTAGTGCGCCAAGGGGTTGTCGTTGTTTGCAAATTGATTTAACAAGAACCCTTTACCTTGTTTATCCATTTTAATCGCTAAATCACGCGCTCCTTCCATACCACCCTGCTGCTTAGAAACTAAAACTAACTCGGCACCGTAAGCTTTCATGGATGCTCGGCGTTCTTCGCTCATATTATCTGGCATTAATAATATAAGTTTATAGCCACGCATAGCAGCAACCATCGCCAAGGCGATACCGGTATTTCCGCTAGTGGCTTCGATTAAGGTATCGCCTTGTTTAATGTCGCCGCGCTTTTCAGCTTGTTGAATCATGCTTAATGCAGCCCGATCTTTTACGGAGCCTGCAGGATTAGTGCCTTCTAGTTTAACTAAAATGGTATTACTGCTATCACCCGCCATTCGCTGTAATTTGACTAAGGGCGTCTTACCTATGCACGATTCCATGGTTAAATAGTCAGTCATTTTCGTAGTCCTTTTGGTTTCTGGGCATTAGCTCTCTAAAATCACGTAGGAGATGGCATATTTTTTTTCATCACTGAGTGAAATAAAGGTTCTTGTTACGCCTAGTTTTTGTGCAAGCTGTAACGTTTTTCCGTGTAACGTTAGCACAGGTTGGCCTTTATTATTGTTACTGACTTCTATCTCTTGAAAGCCAACCCCTTCTGCAATCCCAGTTCCTAGCGCCTTGGCTACGGCTTCTTTTGCCGCAAACCGTTTTGCGATGTAAGTTTTAGGTGTTTTATGCGTGGCTAAAACTTGCAATTCATTAGGGTGCAGTATTCGCTCGGGAAATCCTCTTGGGTGTTTTTTAAAAACTTTATTAATACGTGATATTTTTACAATATCCGTACCTATGCCGATAATAGCCATTAGTCAAAAAATCTCATAATCCCTACCCCCAGTTACAAACGTTTAAATACTACGGGCTTCAGTTATGATTTCAATCATTTGTCGAGTGGCCCGACTAATCCCTACAAACAAGGCTCGTGCGATAATGGAATGGCCGATATTGAGCTCTTGAATATTAGGAATTTGTGCTATCGCTTGGGTATTTGCGTAGTCTAAGCCGTGACCGGCATTAACTTGGATACCGAGTGAATGCGCATACTCTGTCGCCTCGATAATTCTAGCTAACTCTCGTTTTTGAGCGTCACCTTCGGTATTAGCATAAGTACCCGTGTGTAGTTCTATAATTGGTGCACCAATATCAGGTACACGTTTTATGTGCTCAATATTCGGCTCAATAAACAACGATACACGTATTTCTTTTGCGGTTAGTTGCTGGGTAGCTTTTTGGATGCGATCAAACTGCCCGACAATATCTAAGCCGCCTTCAGTAGTTAGCTCTTCGCGCTTTTCTGGCACGATGCAGGCATCTTCTGGTAGTACATCACAAGCGATATTGACCATTTCATCGGTGGCAGCAAGCTCTAGATTGAGCCGAGTATTAATTTGTTTACGAATCGCATAAACATCCGTATCTTGAATATGGCGACGATCTTCTCGCAGATGAATAGTAATTGCGTCAGCACCTGCTTCTTTTACTAAAAAAGCAGCTTCTAATAAGTCGGGATATGTTGTACCCCGGGCTTGACGTAATGTCGCAATGTGGTCAATGTTTACGCCAAGTTCAAGCTTTTCTCGGATATTTCCTTCCATATTTAATTCTACCATTTTCAAATATTCAATAATCGCCGGGTATTAAACTTTCTAGGCGCGAGCAATGCTAAACTTGCGTCCAAAAAAAGTCTTAACGCTTGCCACTGTGATTCTGTCATATTTTGCATATCCTGTAATGCTAAAAGTAGCTCAATGCTAATTATTGCGTCACTTCCGTTTCTTGATGTCTTTGTCGATGTGGCCATTAAGCCTTCATCAGGAATAAACCGATAAAAAAGTTTATTACTACTGCTGGGTGTCAAGTTATAACCAAGTTCAGCAAGTAGATACACTTCAAAGCGCATCATAATTTGTTGGTTAATAGCAGTATCATTAAGCTTATGCAGCGTGTATTTGTAGGCCGAGAACAAGGCTGGCATAGGCGTATGCTGATGCGTTAACAGCAATAAAAGCTCATTAAGGTACAAACCCATCATAAGTTCAGAGGGTGGTATGGTATGTCTTCCGCGTTCATCTGCATCGGTAAGTGTTTGCACATCGCCCTTACCTATCCATCTGACATGTAAATAACGAAATGGTTGAATGACGCCTTTGAGAACCTTGCCTCGTTTTTTAGCAGGACGCGCTACACAACAGATTTTTCCTGCCTCCTCTGTAAATAGATCAACCAGCAGACTATTTTCGCGAAAGGGTCGTGTGTTTAGGATGTAGGCGAAGGAGTTTGGCAAAGTTTGATTTTATTTAGAAAAATTTATTTTACCATGAAGAACATGAAAGGCATGCAGATACAGATCACTTTATGTTGTCTTTTAGCTTTTCTTCAAAACCTACCTTCGTGTGCTTCATGGTAAAAGCTTTATAACTCGCGGTTTGAAATGATCCCCAGTTCGTTAAGGTGGCGTGGGTTGTTCTGCCAATTTTCTTCTACTTTCACCCATTGTTTGAGCATCACTTTTTTCATTAAGAACTCTTCTAATGAGCGTCTCGCTGACTGCCCGATTCGCTTTAATGTCTCACCTTTTTTACCAATAATTATACCTTTTTGATTGGCACGGCCCGCCCAAATAACGGCTTCAATGGTGACCAGTTTGTCGGTTTCTTCAAACGTTTCTATATCAATGGCGGTAGTGTATGGGAGTTCTTCATGTAGGTTTAGAACCAGCTGCTCACGGATTAATTCACTACAAATAAAACGCACTGACTTATCCGTAATATGATCTTCAGGATAGATGAATTCAGACTTGGGTAATACTTTCAGTAAGGAAGCAATCAATACATCTGTATTCATACCTTTAGTCGCAGAGATCGGAATAATTTCAGTAAATTCACGTTTACCGGCTACTTTTTCTAAGTAAGGAAACAGGCGGTTTTTATCTTCTAAACGATCTACTTTATTGATGAGTAAGAAAACGGGTTTGTTGCTGTGTTTTAAGCGACTTAACACATACTCATCTTCATCGGTCCATTTTAACACTTCGACAATCATAATGATCGCATCAACATCTTCAACGGCAGCTACGGCTTCACTATTGAGCGTACGATTAAGCAAGTTTTTGGAGTTTTGATGAATACCAGGAGTATCAGTAAAAATAATTTGATAGCTTTTATTATTATCCGTCTCGGTCAAAATACCACGAATATTGGTACGGGTGGTTTGTGGCTTATTAGCAATAGCAGATAATTTGTAGCCAACTAAGTGATTCAATAAGGTCGACTTACCGACGTTGGGACGACCGATAATTGAGACTGTTCCACACTGTTGTGCGGGGGTATTTTTGCTCACGGTGCAACATCCTTTTTTTGCTGCTTCTTATCAGCTTCGTTTTTCATCACTATTTCATAGGCATTTTGGGCCGCTTGTTGCTCTGCTTTACGGCGGCTTCCTGCGATCCCTTTGGTATGAATATCTACATCTGTAATAATGCATTCGGCAGTAAAAACTTGGCGATGCGCATCACCTGTAGTACTGACAAGGTTGTATTTCGGGATGGCATGACCGCGTGATTGTAAAAATTCTTGTAAACGACTTTTAGGGTCTTTAAGGCTATCTTCTGAAGGCAAATTTTCGAGGCGATTAGTATAGATTCTTAATACGAATTCTTTAGCTGAATCAATGCCCTGCTCTAAGTAGACACTGGCAATAACTGCTTCTAAAGTGTCTGATAATATTGACTTTCGGCGGAATCCACCACTTTTTAACTCACCTGCACCTAAACGCAAAAAATCACCTAATGATAATTCACTGGCGATTTCTGCGAGTGTATTCTCGTTGACTAAGGAAGCCCTGAGGCGTGATAAGTAACCTTCACTTGCTGCAGGCATTTTATTAAAAAGTGCGTTAGTTATCACTAAGCCCAGCACGCTATCGCCTAAGAACTCCATGCGTTCATTGTGTTTTGAGCCATAGCTACGATGCGTTAGCGCCTGCACAAAGCACTCACTGCTCATGTGTTTATGACCGAGTAGCTCGACCAGTTTTAAAGATGGTTTATCTATCAAAGCAGTATGTCTATTCATTTGCTAAAATAGCATATTATCATGGTACTGCTTGATTGTTTGGTTTAATAGCTAATTTGTTGAAGTTTTAACATGAGCTTGCTAACGACCTGAAATATTATCTGGCTCACCTAATACAACGGTGTGAGTAAATTTCATTAGAAAAGATAAGTTTCCAACCCAAGGTGTTTCTACAGGATAAGTAACTACTAATTTTTTACGATTATCACCTTTCTTTAAACGAATGATTTTAAATGGATTTTGAGACTTTCCATCTACCGTTTTAGCAGCATAGAAAGACTTCTCCAAACCACGTAAATTATTTACATTCAAGTACTTACCTACTTTTTTATTAATTTCATATTTATTAGCAGTTTTAATACCCGTTTCACCCGCGATATCTTTCATCATACTTTTCACACTATTAAACTCGATATAATAAGGTGCTACTTTCACAACGGCACTTGCGGTTAAGCCGAAAAAAGCTGCAACCATTAACCATGTAATCATTGTAGCGCCTTGTTGTTTCTTTTTTATTTTCATTATTATTTCCTAAATTGATGATTGCACACGGAGGCAATTATTATCTCAGGAACAATTATTACACAGAAAAGGTGAAGCTACGCTGAATCAGTTTACGGCAGTTCCTATGCGATGCGCTTGAAAACCATCACCGTTTTTTTGCCAATTCCAATGCATCCACACAAAAGAGGCCTTACCGACTAAATTGGCTTCTGGTACAAAGCCCCAAAATCGGCTATCCCTACTGTTATCGCGATTATCGCCCATCATAAAATAATACCCTTCTGGGACTTTCCACTTACCGGCCCGTGTTCCTTGCGGGTAAAGGATTAATTTATGCGTAACGCCATTGGGCAAAGTTTCACTTTCTTGTGAAACTTTAATCACCTTATTTGAGTCACCTTTTAGGGAATAACCTTCAAGCGGTTGATACTTAAGCGCTTTGCCGTTTATAGTGAGTTTTTTATCACTTGACCACTCAATCGTATCACCGGGTAACCCGATCAAGCGTTTAATATAATTAACCTCAGGCTGTGGTGGGTAGCGAAACACCACAACATCTCCACGCTCTGGTTTATTCACCTCAAGAATTTTATTATGTATAACAGGAAGTCGTACACCGTAAGCGTACTTTTTAACTAAAATAAAATCACCTATCTTCAATGTGGGAATCATTGATCCTGAAGGAATTCTGAAAGGCTCGGCAATGAAGGATCTAACGATCACGACAATTAATAAAATTGGAAAAAAAGACTTAGAAAAATCAACTAAAAAAGGGTCGTCACTACGTGCCTGTTTGGGCTTCCCCCAACGACTCAGCGTATAAAGTAAGACAATGAGCCCTGTTACAGCGGTAAGTACGACAAGTATTAACTCAATATTAAAACCTTTTTCCATACTATCAACTAACCCTCATCCCTTTTTAACACAGCTAAGAAGGCTTCTTGCGGAATCTCCACATTACCGACTTGTTTCATCCGTTTTTTACCCGCTTTTTGTTTGGCAAGTAGCTTTTTCTTACGCGAAATATCACCACCGTAACACTTAGCAGTAACGTTTTTACGCAACGCTTTTACATTCGAGCGGGCGATAATATTGCCACCAATAGCCGCTTGTATAGCAACATCAAACATTTGTCGTTGAATCACTTCGCGCATTCTTTCGACCAATACACGACCACGGTTTTGAGAGAAGTCTTTGTGTACAATGATGGATAAGGCATCTACTGGCTCGCCATTAATTAATATATCAACTTTAACTAAGGGTGCAGGTTCAAAACGGTCTAGTTCATAATCAAATGAGGCGTAACCACGGCTGACAGATTTTAAACGATCAAAGAAATCTAGCACTACTTCACTTAAAGGCAAGTCGTAGGTGAGTGTCACTTGATTACCTAGATACTGCATTTCCTTTTGTACGCCACGCTTTTCTATACACAGCGAAATAACGTTGCCGACATATTCTTGCGGCATCATGATTGTGCCACGAATAATGGGCTCACGAATTTCTTCAATATGATTAATAGCAGGTAAATCAGCGGGGTTGTGAATATTAATCACCTCACCTTTGGTGGTGACAACTTCATAGATGACTGAGGGTGCGGTGGTGATCAAATCAAGGTCATATTCACGCTCTAAGCGCTCTTGAATAATCTCCATATGCAATAAGCCAAGGAACCCACAACGAAAACCGAAGCCCAGCGCTTGAGATGTTTCTGGCTCATATTTCAGTGATGCATCATTGAGGCTGAGTTTATCTAACGCATCACGTAAGTTCTCATAATCCTCAGCACTGACGGGAAATAGCCCAGAGAATACCCGTGGCTGAATTTCTTTAAACCCCGCTAAAGGTTCGGTTGCAGGGTTTTGTGGAGTAGTAAAGGTATCACCCACTTTTGCCGCTTCAATGTCTTTGATTCCTGCAATGACAAACCCTACTTCACCTGCGACCAAAGCCTCAGTATCTTTACGTTTTGGCGTAAACACACCAACATGATCGACTTGGTACTCTTGTTTTGTCGACATCGGCATAATTTTCATTTTTTTAGTAATTCGCCCGTCAACCACTCTCACTAAAGAAACCACACCTAGGTAATTATCAAACCATGAATCAATGATTAATGCTTTTAGTGGCTTGTCTAAGTCACCCTCTGGAGGAGGAATACGCTCCACCAGTTGTTCGAGTAACTCTTCAATCCCAAGACCTGTTTTACCACTAACATGGACTGCATCAGTGGCATCGATACCAATAATCTCTTCAATCTCCTGTGAAACTCTATCAGGGTCGGCAGCGGGTAAATCGATTTTATTAAGAACCGGCACAACTTCTAAGTCAAGATCAATCGCCGTGTAGCAGTTGGCGACAGATTGAGCTTCAACGCCTTGTGAGGCATCGACAACCAATAACGCCCCTTCACAAGCAGATAAAGACCGGGAAACTTCGTATGAGAAGTCTACATGACCAGGCGTATCGATAAAGTTGAGATGATAGGTTTGACCATTTTTTGAATGAAAGTCAAGCGACACACTTTGTGCCTTGATGGTGATACCACGCTCACGTTCAATATCCATAGAGTCAAGTACTTGCGAGTCCATCTCGCGCTCAGTCAAACCTTCACAGGTTTGAATAAAGCGATCTGAGATAGTCGACTTGCCGTGATCAATATGAGCAATAATAGAAAAATTTCGAATATTTTGGTTGGCTTGAGACATTGGCTACCGCATTTATGTTTTCAGAGAGTCTCGATTAATTCAAATCAATTAGCGAGTGCTGCCCTTAAAGCGTCTTCATCAAAGAAATGATAGAAAATGACTTCATCGTTAACCATGACTACAGGTACATCTGCATTATACTTATCACGTAGCGTAGCGTCTTCATCAATATCTATCCGTTTAATCTTGTACCCCAGATCTGTTTGTAACTGAGATAAAGAAACCACCACATCATCACACAAATGGCAGCCTTGGCGATGATACACGATTACCTCTGGCGTGAGTATCTGCATGATTGACTATCGCTAAAATTAATCTTTTTTGTTAATGGTTTGTCTTTCAGCTTTTAGAGCAAGATAACGGGCAGAACCACCTCTTAACACTAGAAATGCATAAGTTTTATTTTCCTGCATGCCCTGCACTAAACGCTGAAAGTGCTTAATATCGGTTATCTTCTCACCTTTTAGCATTAGCAATACATCACCGGACTCAATTCCTGCATGCTTCGCTGATTCACCTTTAACACGTTTAACAACAACACCATGATCAATCTCTAATGATTTTTTGGCAACATCGTCTAACTCAGCTAATTCCATACCTAAAATAAGCGCTGCTTTTATATCTTTTTTAGGCTTTTCCTTTGGCTCTGCTTTGCTTAACACCATATCTTCCGAAGGTAATTCGCTTAACTTTAAGGTTAGCACTTCTGTTTTATCACCGCGCCTTACTTTAACCTCAATGTCTTTATCAACAGGCGTTGCACCCACTAGAATCGGTAACGTAGAGGCATCCCGAACAGGATTCCCGTTAAATTCTAAAACGATATCACCTTGCTGCAATACACCCAGTGCAGGACCTTCTTTTATAATATCAACCACTAATGCACCCTTCGGCTTATCCAAGCCAAACGATAATGCCAGCTCGCGCGTGACTTCTTGAATGTACACACCCAGCCAGCCACGTGAAACTTTACCTTTGGTTTTTAAATCAGCCACCACACGCTTAGCAATATCAATCGGTATTGCAAATGAAACACCCATAAAGCCACCAGTGCGACTGTATATCTGAGAGTTTATACCAACCACTTCACCCTTCATATTAAACAAAGGGCCACCAGAATTACCTGGATTAATAGCAACATCCGTTTGAATAAATGGCACATAGTTCTCAGTGGGTAGACTACGCCCCTTAGCGCTTACGATTCCTGCAGTAACACTATGATCAAATCCAAACGGCGAACCAATAGCAACAACCCACTCACCCACTTTTAAATCTTTCGAACTACCGGTATCCAACACAGGCAGGTTTTCTGCTTCAACTTTTAGTAGAGCGATATCACTACGTCTATCTTTGCCCACTAACTTAGCAGACAATTCACGGCGATCACTTAAACGCACGATAATTTCATCGGCATCACGAATAACATGATAATTAGTAACAATATAACCATCTTTAGAAATAATAAAACCTGAACCTAAAGAGCTAGTATCTTTTTCACCAAAACCACCACCATTACCATTACCATCAAAAAAACGCTTCATCAGCTCATCAAGCATTTCATTTTTCTCATCGTTACCTTCACGATTACCACCCCCAAGAAAATCATGCGGTGATTTATTCACTGCTTTTTTACTGGTTTTGGTACTGATATTAACAACGGCAGTACGGTGTTGTTCTACAAGAGTTGTGAAGTCCGGCAAACCATCCGCATAAGAAGCGCTACTTAATACGCTAACATTTAATATCGACATGAGAAATAAAGCGATGATTTTTTTACTTTGAAGCATACTTACCTTCCTTAAGTTGAAGCGGTTCCCAATAATAACACTAGCCATCTTTAAACGTAGGGTCACTTTATTTGGTTTCAATGTTTATTATTTTTCGAAGTAAAGTCGGTTCGAATTGATTAGAGACTTTTTGTTGCTTGAAATACTTTTTGATAATAAACAGTGTGAGGAAAAAACCTGACAAGCCCACAACAGTACTCACTATTTCACCACCAAAAAGCTTTGCAATACTAGCTGCTACCAATAACGAAACCAGGGGCAATAAATACATAAGCAAGGTACCCAACAGTAATTTTTCAGATGCTATTGTTAGAATAGCACTATCACCAACTCTCAGATTTAAAGTATTGCGTACTTTTAACCCTGATTCTGGCGATTGTTTTTTATCTGAACTAAAAAAATTGAGACTTCCGCATGAAGACTTGGAGGCGCAGCTACCACAAGCTGAGGCATTTGCTGTTTCCACATAAGCATAGTTATCCTCTAGTAAAGTAACTTTAACGGTTTCTTCTGCATCAGCAATATACATTTATTCTTACGACCTAGCTTCTGAAGCTATTTTTTCTTGAGGCTTTTTACGATATTTTTTAAGGTTGATTCTGGCACTTCACCAACTACCGTAACAAGGTGACCATCCTTTTTCTGAGAGAAAACATTTAGGGCTCCCGAATTTATTTTTACAGCAGAATGATTAACCCCATCTTTTAATGGCGAAACAAACACCGATAATGAACTCAACCCATCTGACACTATATAGTGTTTTGTACCCATCTCACCTGGTGGTAAATTATTATTTCCTTCTGGTGCAGTTTTAATTTGATAACCAGCTGGAAGTGACTCCATCACCCAGCCATCATCAAGATCAATATTATTAGCTGCTTGCAAAAACTGGCCTTGCGGCAAAGATGGCGACTCAACACTCACCATAACAGCACCAACATGGGTACCTTTAGCGTCTGTCAGAGAAGTTGGAGCGACTTTTGCAGACAATACTGCCTTGGTAAGGCTTACTGAGGTGTTATCTTCATCACTCAAACGTACTTGTTGTTCTGAGGTTTCGGCCTCTGCAGCACCTATTTCTAGCGTGGTAAACATTAACTGTTCAACTGGTTTATGTGACTTACCCACCAACATATAATCAAGTAGCATGCCAGTCACATCATCAATACAAAACTTTTGTAGGTAACGATTCCGGTCTTTGGGTCGTGCGGTAATAATACGACAGGGAATATTCGCAATTCGATTGGTACGCCCCATATCAAACGAATACACACGATTCATCTCAGGTACAATTTGCGGAATTGAGGACAATGAAAAGCCTGTTAGCTCACGGGAAACCTCCCCTCCCGACTCATTTAAACGCACTACGCGTTCTGACTCCACACCGTTAACGACCTTATGTTCAATTTGCAAGGTAGATAAAGAATCACCACGCAAATAGGCTAAAGAACCTTTATAGTCAAGCTCCCTTAAGGCTCGATTCATGCGGTTAATTAGTTCAATCGCAGCCTCGTCAGCGAGTACTACTGGAGAAAAAGCCAACAACGGAATAATTAATATTCCAGCTAAAGACAGTCCTTTTGTCAATTTTATAATTTTCATATTACTCTAAGTTTTAATGCAGGTGTTAAGTAACTCACTCAAAAATCTGAGTATGAAATAACACGCACAGAGGGTACGAAGGTAGTATTTGATGCAAATTGCATATGACTATCAACGTATTGTTTTAACATCACGCGCGTACGAGAATCTGCTGGCTGATACCCATCAGTTGCTACTTCTTTCTTTTTTCCAACTTGTGCAATAACAGCCTTACTCTCTGTGGAGATCATGTCAGCAGCAGATACAACGGTTGCAGATTTCATTGCTGCCAAACTTAATTGCGACTTTACAGCATTTGTCTCTTTTAACTTAAGTTGAGTCGCTGCTAAAATTTCTGTTTGAGCACTATTCGTTTTTTGCTGGCTTTCTTGGAGGTTTTGTACACCAATAACAGCAATTGCGGCAAAAGATGCGGCTAATGCAAAGCCCCCGACTGGACGTAACCACGAGCTACTATTAGCAGCAGACTGTTTAGAATCTTCAATGTGAACCTGATTATAGCCAGAATCTTTATCAATTTGTTCGTGAATTCCGGCTAAGAAACTATTTCCTATAGGCATTGGCGTATCTGCAGAATTTGCACTTCGCATCGACTCGCCAATTAGGCTATACGATGACAGTGACTGACGCAGTTCAACTGAATTATTTTTTGTTAACTCATCTAAAACTCGTGTTTGTTCGAATGCCCCTGCCTCATCATCCAAAACGGCTGACAAGTGCTCATTCAACGAGATTGATGTATTGTTTGTGTTACTCATTTTAAAATCTTCTTGATTGCTTGGAAGCACTAAAACCTCCAAAATATTATAATTAATTGTTACATTTTCTCTGACAGCATATAAACAGTTAGTTCATTTTAAAGCGATTTAAAAACAAGGCTTTAGCTACTATAAGTCTAGTTTAGCGCGTTTTAACTTACACCGCGCTTAACGATATTTTTTATGTCGACCCGACTAAAGGCGCTAACTCCTTTTCTATCGCATCTCTAGCTCTAAATATTCTTGATCGCACAGTACCAATCGGACACTCCATCACATCCGAAATTTCTTCGTAGCTCAAACCTTCAAGCTCACGTAACGTAATCGCAATACGCAAATCATCAGGCAATGCTTCAATAGCCGATGCGATAGTTGAATGAATTTCCTGCGTCATCATTTCATTCTCGGGCGTACTCATATCGCGTAGCTTACCACCACCCTCATATTGCTCTGCTTCTTGCGCATCAATATCATCATCAGGCATACGTCGGCTTCTTGAAACTAAATGGTTTTTCGCCGTATTAATCGAAATTCGATAAAGCCACGTATAAAAAGCACTATCACCACGAAAATTCTTTAAACCACGATAAGCTTTGATGAATGATTCTTGAGAAATATCCATCGCAATATGTGGATCATGCACATACCGCATAACAAGGTTAACCACTTTTTGTTGATACTTAAGCACCAACACATCAAAAGCGGATTTATCCCCTGCTTGTACGCGTTTGACCAGTTCTAAGTCAGTATGGTTCTCGCCCATTAGGGCTTATCTCCTCGACGGTATAACTTTTAGGATAAACGCAGAAAAACCTTCAATTTACTGCACCCCAATTAAAAAAATCATACCCTGCTATTTATTGTTATCGGGTATGATAGTCTAAACAAACATTTTAACCAACCAACAAACTCGCTTTATTATGCATGATGTATTAATTATTGGCAGTGGCGCTGCTGGACTCACCCTAGCCCTCAGCCTACCAAAAACTATGAGTATTGCTGTACTTAGCAAAGAAAAGCTCTATGAAGGCAGCACCTATTATGCACAAGGCGGAATTTCTGCCGTACTTGATGAGTCAGACTCGTTTGAATCCCATATTGCCGACACACTCGATTCTGGTGCTGGGCTGTGCGATGAAGAAGTGGTTCGTTTTGTGGTTGAAAAAGGCCCTGAGGCTATCGATTGGCTAATCAAAGCAGGCGTACCTTTTACTCGCGAAAACACTAACAACGAGCATAAAGACTCTAGCAGTAACAACAACGGAAGTAACAATTTGCATCTTACGCGTGAAGGCGGGCATAGCAATCGGCGTGTCGCACATGCCGCTGATGCTAGCGGTAGAGCCATTGAAACAACGCTAATTTCCGCAGTAAAAGCACGTAACAACATTGAGTTATTTGAACATCACATAGCCATAGATTTAATAACCTCACGCAAGCTTCAACAGCAACGCGATAATCGCTGTATCGGTGCTTATGTTTTAGATAGACACAGCGAGAAAGTTAGCACCTTTAAAGCAAAATTTACCGTTATTGCTACAGGCGGCGCAAGCAAGGTATACCTTTACACTAGCAACCCCGATGGCGCCAGTGGTGATGGCATTGCAATGGGTTGGCGCGCAGGCTGCCGTGTTGCTAATATGGAATTTATGCAGTTTCACCCTACCTGCCTTTATCATCCTCATGCAAAATCAAATTTAATTACTGAGGCAGTGCGAGGTGAAGGTGGGCGACTCATGCTGCCCGACGGCACTTATTTTATGGAGCAATTTGATCCGCGTGGCGATTTAGCCCCACGCGATATTGTTGCTCGCTCGATTGACCATGAAATGAAGCGTTTGGGTATTGACTCTGTCTTCTTAGATATTAGCCACAAGTCAGAAGCCTTTATTTTAGAGCACTTCCCCAATGTTTACGCCATGTGTCGTAAGTTCGGCTATGACATGAGCAAAGAACCTGTCCCTGTTGTACCAGCTGCGCACTACACTTGCGGCGGCTTAATGGTTAACGAGCATGGCCATACCGATGTAGACGGTCTTTATGCGATTGGCGAAACTACCTTTACTGGCTTGCACGGAGCCAACCGTATGGCGAGCAATTCATTATTAGAATGCGTAGTCTACGGACAAGCTTCTGCACTCGATATTATAGAACAGCACAAAAATACGCCGACTAGCAATATTAACATTCCTGCATGGGATGAAAGCCGGGTAACCGACTCGGATGAACGCGTAGTAATTAACCATAACTGGAATGAACTCAGAAGCTTTATGTGGGATTACGTCGGTATTGTACGTACTGACAAACGCCTGCAACGTGCGCGCAATCGTATTGAAATGCTACTCAATGAAATTGATGAATACTATTCTAACTTCCGCGTTAGTAGTGACTTGATCGAGCTTAGAAACTTAGCCGAAGTTGCCCGCATGATTATTCGCTCTGCTCAGTCACGCAAAGAAAGCCGGGGCCTTCAATACAATCTAGACTACCCAAAGGCTGACCCTTCACTGGAAAAGGTTAATACGGTGCTAGACCCATTACGCCGGAGCAATGCGACGCTTAATGATTGATGACCGTTTTTAGTTTCAAAGACTCTCCAGCAACTAGAAGCTTTTAAGGAAAAAAGAAGTCCACGAAAGACACAAAAGGCACGAAAAAATCATTATTTCGTGCTTTTTCGTGCCTTACGTGGACTTCTTTTAGTACTTATTAGGCTCTAGTTTTTAGAAATGACTGCTAATTCAAACCACTCAACAGCACATCTTCAGAAAACCCTTGATTCTCTAAAATTCGACGTAACCGCTTGAGCGCTTCCATCTGAATTTGGCGTACCCGCTCTCGGGTTAAGCCTAACTCTTCACCGACCTGTGCGAGTGTTGAGTTATCATGCCCGTGCAAACCAAAGCGCCTAACGATCACCTCTTGTTGCTTTGATTCGAGCTGACTTAACCAGTCCTCAACTGAGCTATGTACTGCCTCATCATTAATTGCATCATCAGGCTCTTGCTCGTTTTTCTCGGAGATAAAATCAACCAGTGGACTGTTGCCCTCTTTCCCAATATTGATATCGAGTGAGCTTACTCGCTCACCATAGCTCATGAGTTTTTGTAGCTTATCAGCCGGCTTCCCCAATGCCTCTGCAACCTCAGCAATACTCGGCTCTTCACCTGTTTGCTGGGTGAGTTCACGTGATTTACGATAAAATTGATTAATTTCTTTATTGATATGAATCGGCAAACGAATGGTGCGGGATTGATTCATCAATGCACGCTCAATATTTTGCCGTATCCACCACGTTGCATACGTTGAAAACCGAAAACCGCGCTCTGGATCAAACTTCTCAACCGCATGAATTAGACCCAAGTTTCCTTCTTCTATCAAGTCAGGCAGTGGCAATCCTCGGTTCATATAACGACGTGATATTTTCACTACCAAACGTAGATTGCAGGTGATCATTTTAGTCCGACCAAGCTCATCCCCCTGCCTTGCTAAACGCCCATACTTCACTTCTTCTTCTGGGGTTAATAAGGGAGAGAATTCAATCTCCTTTAAATAAAGTTGCACGGCATCTAGCTCTTTTCGGGAAACACGCGTTGTACTTTTTTTATTTTGATCTAGCTCAAGTCTCTCTGAGGGTTTGGGCGCCTTATCCTCTTCGTTAGCGATAGTTGTAACATACGAGGATTCTTTAGTACCTGCATGAGGCACTCCATTTAAGTTTGTATTTATCATAGACAACTCTCCAATAGCATCTATTTAACAGGTCGCACTAGGGGAGCACTCCTGCTTAGCGGTAATGATTCACATACGACAAACAGAATCATTGTTATTACTCGACAGTAGCATAAAAAACAAAGCCAAACTACCTCTCTAGGGGTATTTATTGTTTTATTCAATAACTACTATTGAGTATTCTCTATCAGTGAAATCTCTATGAATTAACTTTCTCATTGAATCATACTGAAAATAAACAATCTCCTTTTTCATTTCTAAATACAATCCGTATATTTACCTAAATTCATTCTTATTTAACATCAAATCGACCAGTTATCAGCTAAATTCATCATCTACAATTAATATTAGAGACCTTTGCACGAGTCGGCGGCGAAAAAAACGACTAAAGCTCTAATAATCAAGTTATCCGCTTAAACAACAAGCGGTAAGCTCGCTAAAATCAGTGAAATTTCAACCATTTCTACTCGTCATCCGACTCGTACAAAGGTCTCTATTAATTATATTGGCCTCAATGATAAAGATAATCCCCATTTCTGCTAATTTAGCACTATCTTTTTTATTTACTGCTTCTAGTTACCTCAACTTGATACTTACTCCCAACTAAAGAATCATCAATTTTTTGTGTAGCATAATTCAAACGTATTATTTCTCGAATATCCCTGACATATTAAATCAACTATCATATAGTTAGTTATCTACTTTCACCTATCCAAAAAAATATGAATAATGCATTACAACAAATGGCTCAAGATAATAAAACACCCGCTGAAATGCTACGTTATATGGTTTTAGATTCAAAAATAGAACAACAAATTGACCTGATGAAAAACTTTGCCGAAGCCTTTGATGTAACGCTCGGCGAAGTCACCGCCATTGCTGCTTGGTGGCACGATGAAACAGCCGAACTTAATGACAATGACATTAATGCTTATATGTCACCCCTAGTTCAAGACTGGCTAAAAGCGAATACTAACTCTCAATCATCTTAAAATAGTTGACCAAGTTCTCTTTCAGCTCAAACATTTCTTTGTTTATCTGCTCCTTCTCCGGACCATCATAAGTTAGGCCCTCTAAAAGGATACGAGACAAGTTTTTATTGACTCGTTTAATCGGGCTTTTCAACAAAGTATATTCCTTAGGTAGTGGCACCAAGGTTTCATTTTCTTCAATCGCTGCTTCAATACCACCCTCTTTTACGGCTTTAATGATCTTCTTAGATTCATTCACCGTTTTATCGGCGATCATCGGCAATATTTTTTCTTGAATTTCTTTATCCAGTGCAATAATCGCATTGGTCTGACTCGCATTTAGCTCACCCAAACCACGCGCCTTTTTTACAGAATCTGATGCGAGCTCATCACGTTTAATCGCGCTCTTTATGACTGCTTTTGAAAGCCCAGTTTTCTCTGCGGTAATCGCCGCAAACGAATCATTATCCTGCTTCTCTTTAGCCTGTTGTTTGAGCTTTTCTTCGGTACTCAAATCACTCGTTGAAAGATCAACTTTCACCGCGCTTGGGTTAATCTCTTCGTAAATCTCACGCCCACGGTTTAAGCACTTTTCCAACTCTAACTTATTCAATGGCGTTCGTACCAAATTCTCATCAATAGAAATTAACTCCTGTTCCAGTAAATCTCTATCCACAATATGTACATCAACATCCGACCACCCCAATTCGGTAATCGCCTGAAAACGCCGCGCACCCGCCAATAATTCGTTATTTTTATTCAGTGTTAGAGGATTAATTAAACCCACTTTCTCGATACTCTTTTTAAGCGTATCGACATTGGTGTCATTTCTTAGGTATTCACTGTTTCTTTTTATATCTGATAATTTAATCGTTACGAGTTTCACAGCATTTTCCTTTAGTTTTTGAGGACGCTATTGTATGGAAAATGATCAGTTCTGCCTATGTAAAATATAAAGTAAAACAAAGAGAATTGAGCTTTCATTTCACTTGACCGCTATATTTTTGATACGTAGTAACGGCTAAATAAACAAACAAAACATTAAGTAACACACCAAAATAATTTTTAAGTGTTGCCTCGTCAAAATAATCAGGGGCTAAAAGTTTAGACAAGCCCCAGCCTCCAATGAAAAGCGCTGGCAACACATGTAAAACAAGACTGATTTTTGTTAACTTTTGTTTAATAAATAGTTTCTTCACTCTATACACGAGCCATATTGGCAATATATAAACAACAATAAGAAACAAGAAAACGAATAAACCAAACCATAACATTTCCACTGTTAAGACCTCTTCTTAAGGAAGCTCTGAATAACCTAGTTGAATTCTGTGAGTTTACAAGGCATCAAGTCCTAGGCGTATTTTTTGAGAATGATCGCTCCCTTCGCAAAAAATTACAACAACGGAATTGATGCCTTGTAAGCTCACCCTACGGGGCTTAGCCAAGTTTCCAATTTCTTCGTTATTTGTTTTTACCATAGAATAAACTATGCAAAAAACAAATGCCTCGAACTTGAAAACTTGGCGTTGCCGGAACTCAGCTAAGTTGCTCAGAGCTTCCTTAAAATATGCGAGTTTGAGCAAAACACTCATATCCAACGATTATATTCAACATAAATTCTGTCTCATCACCGCCAGCATCTCACCCAGCTTCTCCTTATCACTATCGCTTATACCTTCAAGCATCGTTGTCGTTAACTCTTTTTCATAATCTATAAAAGCATTTACTTTGTCATGTACGTC
>Ga0256840_1001154_pt1 | contig 25305 bp, 21 predicted proteins | sample 355202metaG_FD_185969 | JGI IMG/M metagenome (GOLD analysis project Ga0256840, IMG submission 185969) | Hydrothermal vent microbial communities from Mid Atlantic Ridge, Atlantic Ocean - 355-202 | ecosystem: Environmental > Aquatic > Marine > Hydrothermal vents | place: Atlantic Ocean: Mid...
CCCAATGGGATACCAAAAATCTGGTGAACCAATTAGCCTTACTTTAATTGCTCCTTCTTTTCAAGAACAAAAGTTATTGGAATTAGGATATGCATTTGAACAATTAAATAAGGTAAGAAAACTTCCAAAGAACTATCAATAAGAGAGTTTCAAAAAAATAATTGTAATACTGTTCAAAAGTGCTACTTTTGCGCTCGTTAAATTAGAGAGATGAGAACCAAATCAAAAAAAGAAAATAAGATTAACGTTGTAACCTTAGGATGTTCTAAAAATGTGTACGATAGTGAGGTTTTAATGGGACAGCTAAAGGCTAATGATAAAAATGTTGTGCATGAAGACAAAAATGATGAGGGGAATATAGTAGTTATAAATACGTGTGGTTTTATAGGTGATGCTAAAGAAGAGTCCATAAACACCATACTACATTATGTGCAGAAAAAAGAAGAAGGATTGGTTGATAAGGTATATGTAACAGGTTGCTTGAGTGAACGTTATAAGCCAGATTTACAAAAAGAAATACCCAACGTTGATGAGTTTTTTGGAACACATGATTTGCCAAATTTGTTGAAAGTTTTAGAAGCAGATTATAAGCATGAGTTGGTAGGAGAACGTTTAACAACTACACCAGTACATTATGCCTATTTAAAAATAGCTGAAGGTTGTGATAGACCGTGTTCGTTTTGTGCAATACCCTTAATGCGTGGTAAGCACGTTTCAACACCTATTGAGAACTTAGTAATAGAAACTACTAAATTAGCTAAAAAGGGCATCAAAGAATTAATTTTAATCGCTCAAGATTTAACCTATTACGGACTAGATATTTATAAAAAAAGAGCTTTAGCTGATTTGCTAAAAGAACTTGTTAAAATAGATGGAATAGAATGGATTAGGTTACATTATGCTTTCCCAACAGGGTTTCCATTAGATGTGTTAGAAGTTATTAATAATGAACAAAAAGTTTGTAATTATTTAGACATTCCTCTACAGCATATTAATGATGACATCTTAAAATCAATGAAAAGAGGTACTTCTCATGAGAAAACTACCAATTTAATTGCTGAGTTTAGAAAAACTGTTCCAGATATGGCAATTAGAACAACACTTATTGTTGGGTATCCAGGCGAAACAGAAGAGAAATATCAAGAATTAAAAACTTGGATTCAAGAGATGCGTTTTGAACGTTTAGGTGTTTTTGCATATTCTCATGAAGAAAACACTACTGCAGCTAATTTAGTTGATGATGTTAATGAAGAAATTAAACAACAACGTGTTAATGAAATAATGGACATCCAAAGTCAAATTTCATTTGAATTAAATCAAGAAAAAGTTGATAAAATATTTAAAGTTTTAATTGATAGAAAAGATGGGAATCAGTTTGTTGGTAGGACAGAATTTGATTCTCCTGATGTGGATAACGAAGTATTGATTGACGCAACAAAATATTACGTTCAAGTTGGAAAATTTGCTCAAATTAAAATTATTTCAGCTACAGAATTTGATTTATACGGAGAACCTGTATAAGAAGCAGATAACACAATAAAAAAGCGAGCTATAGCTCGCTTTTTTATATTTAAAAATGATATTTTAGTTTAAGAATACGGCATTCGCAAAAAACAGCTTACCATTTTCCCAAAATGATCTAAATAAAGGATTGTCTACCATATAAATTATTTTTCCTTTCCCTTTATGTTCAACGCCAAAAAGTAATGAATTAGATACAGAAACTACAGCTTTTTCACCAGCATAACCTGAAATGCTTTTTGAATTTTCAGGGAAATAACCAACATTTTCACCTTCCTTTAATAATTTAAATGAGTTTGAACTTAATTTTAGACTGTAATAACTAGTAGGGTATCCATACGCTAATGGATGTGTATTGTCAATATTACTTTTAAAAATACTTCCAGTAATTCTTTTTTTAATATCTGTACGTTGACGTTCGCCATAAGGAGTTAAATTATCACTAGGATTAATACTATCCTTATCTTCAGAATTATTTTTCTTCAATAAAAATTCATCATTGTCAGCAAAATTATTTAAAGAGCTACCTATCGCAATAACTGTACCTCCCGAAGAAGCAAATGTTCTAATTTTTTTCATGGCTTCTTTAGTTGAACGATAACCATTTGGCAAAATTAAAACTTGGTATTTCGCTAAATCAATTTGTTTAAAATAGCTGGTGTTGATTCTATTTAAAGGATAGTTTAATTGAGTTTCAAAGAAATGCCATATTTCACCAAAACTTAAAGATGATGTCCCATTTCCTGCAAGTACTGCAACCTTTTTAGTTTTTATTAGTGAAAAATAAGAAGACCCAAAATCATAACCTGTAGTTACAAACCCTGTTGTGGTTGAAGTTAAAGGTGTTTTAAGTTGATTTGCAATTTTGGTAATACTTTCATTAAAATTAGATATATGTTTATTTTCTCCTTTTATAATAACAATAGTTCCTTTTTTATATTTTTCCCCATTAATTGAAAAATCTCTATTGCTTAAGCGAACATTAAATTTTTTCCTTAGTAACTTACCTAGAAATTCAGCATCAGAAATTTCATTCCATTTGTGAATATAGGCATAAGTATTTTTGTTTATTTGAATAGGCGTAACACTGTTTAAATTTGAAGATTTTGTATTTTTTATAAGTGAAACTTCTGAAGAAAACCCATGTAAACCATAGGCAAAAGGAATACTCCAAGCTGTAATATCATAAGTAATAGGTGTAGAAAGTTTTGCTTCTAGCTCAAATAAAACTTGTACCATTTTTCCTTTTGGTTGATTTGTAGAAACAATTAAATCATTTTTAGTCAGTTTAATAGTTTTAGTGTTTTTTGAGTAATAATCGTAGGCTTTAATTGTTTTAGGAACTGAAAAGTAACTTACTATTTCATGTTTGTTCAAGAGCTTAATTACATTATTAATTTTTTCTTTATCACCTCTTAAAATATAGCTTTTGTATTTCAAATTACTATTATTAAAGAAATTTTGGAACTCAGTAATCATTTTTGAAGTATTGGCAGCAGCAACTTCAACAGTTGAAAGCCCTGTTGTGGTATGATGTGATATTCTATCTTTTAAAGTAAGTATTTCTTTGTTTTCAAGGGTAATTCCTAATCCTGATCTTCCATTTCCAGCTTGTTCGTAAGTCATTCCTATTGCTCCCATATACGTAGGATAGGTATCTCCATAACTTGGGTAAAATAAATCAAACTTTTCTTTAGTAAAATACCTCCAACCATTTTTATCAAAATATTTTGCATGATTTTTACCAATTTCTATTTGGAAATTACGCTGCCAATCTGTGATAACCTCATGGAAAGGTTCTGAAGCTGGAGCAAAATAATAAGGATTATTTATACCCTGTTCATGGAAATCTACATGAATTTGTGGCATCCATTTGTTGTAAATTTTTAAACGTTGTTGAGTTTCAATTTGTGTTGCCCAGGCCCAATCTCTGTTTAAATCAAATAAGTAATGATTAGGTCTTCCTCCAGGCCATGGCTCGTGGTGTTCTGAGGCATCAGGATTTGTATTGTATGGTGTGCTTTTGGTTTGGTTATACCAACTAACATATCTTTCTCTTCCATCAGGATTTATACAAGGGTCAATTATTACGATGGTATTTTTTAGCCAATCTTGTTTTTTTGTAATTAAAGTGTATAATGTAAGCATAGCAGCTTCTGTACTTGAGGCTTCATTGCCATGAACATTATAACTCAACCAAACAACACCTATGTTTGAATTAGAATTACCTTCTAAAATACCAGCTCTTTTTAAATTATCTTTTCTAATTTCTTCTAAATTTTGGATATTCTCTTCTGAAGAAATATAAGATACATACAAAGGTCTATTTTCATTTGTTTCACCGTATTTTTTTAGTTTAACATTTTTTGAAGTGTTACTAACATAATTAAAATAAGCTACAACCTTTGAATGTCTTGTGAAATGAGAACCAAGTTCATAGCCTAAAAATTCAGAAGGGGATTTTATATTTTGTGAATAAACAGAAGTGACTCCCAAAATACATACGGTAATAATTGTAAAAATACTTTTCTTCATATTAAAATAAATTAGGTTTCAAATGTAAAGAAATAATATTTATAAATTATAGTTAAATATATGTTAGATGTTTTGTGCAATTTAAACAGAAAGCATAAATTGTTTACTTTTAGCAAAAGTTAATTTTATAAATGGAGAACAGTTTAGAGCCGAATTATAATTTTGAAAATCATTGGAATAATGCTTATCAAAAAACACCTGTAGATAAATTAGGGTGGTACGAGAAAGAATCTACACCGTCATTAGAGTTAATAACATTGTGTAATTTACCAAAAAATGCACAAATTTTTAATGCAGGAGCGGGAGCTAGTATATTGATTGAACAGTTATTAAAAGAAGGGTATTCGAATCTTGTGGTTAATGATATTTCATCTTCAGCATTGGTTGAATTGAAAAATAATTTAGTAAATCATAAAACTTCTCATGTTCAATTTATTGTTGATGATTTAACAAACCCCTCAGAGTTATTAAAATTAAAAAATATTGATTTATGGCATGATAGGGCAGTGCTACACTTTTTTACAACTCAACAACAACAAAATTCATATTTTAATTTATTAAAAAAAATAATAAAACCAAATGGGTACGTAATTTTGGCTGAATTTAATTTAGAAGGCGCCAAAAAATGTAGTGGTTTAGATGTTTTTAACTACAATGAAAAAATGCTTCATGAACGATTAGGAGAAGACTTTGAGTTATTAAAATCTTTTAATTACACTTATACACAACCTTCAGGAGGTAAACGAGAATATGTGTACACATTGTTTCAAAGAAAAATTAAAGATTAATGAAAGTACATTATATTCCTTTTCGAGATACTGGTTATTTTTCAAATTTGATTTGTGATTATTTAGATAAAAAGTCAAGTTTAAAAAACTTTTACCAAAACTATCCAGATATTGAAGGTTTTAAAAGTCAAATTAAATTAAAACAAGACTCTTTTGAAAATGAAAAAAGAAAGGTTTTAGTAAACTCACTTGTAAAACAAAATAAAGGTATTGAGATAAGTGCTTTAACAGCTCAAAATATAAATATTTTAAAAAATTCAAATACATTTACCATAACTACAGGGCATCAATTGAATATTTTTACAGGTCCTTTATATTTCTTGTATAAAATTATAACTACAATTAATCTAACAAAAGTTTTAAAAAAAGAATTCCCATCATACAATTTTGTACCTGTATATTGGATGGCTACAGAGGATCACGATTTTGAGGAAATTAATTATTTTAATTTTAAAGGAAAGAAAATTTCTTGGAATATAGAAAGTAATGGCGCTGTTGGGAGGTTGAAAACAACAGGATTTGATACTGTTTTTGAAGAGTTTTCTAAGTTGTTAGGGGATTCTAAAAACGCTACTTATTTAAAAGAATTATTTAAGAATACGTACTTAAAGCAACATAATTTAGCAAGTGCAATGCGTTATTTGGTAAATGAACTTTTTGGTACGTATGGTTTGGTAATTATTGATGGTGATGATATTGAGTTGAAAAAACAATTTATTCCAACAATTAAAGATGAATTGTTACATAAAACGTCATTTAAAGAAGTTACAGCTACCAATACCAAGTTAGAAGAAAACTATAATATACAGGTTAATCCAAGAGAAATTAACTTATTTTACCTCAATAAAAACTTACGAGAACGCATTGTTTTTAAAAACAATAATTACTTAATAAATAATACCAATATTGTTTTCTCTAAAAGTGAAATTTTAAATGAAGTCTCAAAATATCCAGATAGATTTAGCCCAAATGTAATTATGCGACCATTGTACCAAGAAACTATTTTACCAAACCTTTGTTATATTGGTGGTGGTGGAGAATTGGCTTATTGGTTTCAACTAAAAAAATATTTTGATACTGTAAATGTTGTTTTTCCAATTTTATTGTTAAGAAACTCTGTTCTGTTAATAACTGATAAACAATTAACTAAGGTAGGTAAGTTGCATATAACTTTATCAGAATTATTTTTAAAACAAGAAGAACTTATTTCAAAAAAAATAAAAGAAATTTCAGACATTAATATAGATTTTACTCATCAGAAAGAATTTTTACAACAACAATTTAATGAGCTAAAAGAATTAGCAAAACAAACCGATATTTCTTTTTTAGGAGCTGTAAACGCACAAGAAAAAAAGCAGCTAAATGGACTTAGTTATTTAGAAAAACGACTTTTAAGAGCTCAAAAGCGTAAACTTTCAGATATCGTTGAAAGAATCAAAATATTACAAGATAATTTATTTCCAAATCAAAGTTTAGAAGAGAGAACACGTAATTTTTCAGAGATGTACTTAAAATTAGGTGATCAATTTATACCAATGCTAATAGATATAATGCAACCTTTACAACTTGAATTTAGTATTATTGAATATTGAGTTTATTTAGTAAATTAGTATGGTTAAAAATATATCAAATGAAAGAAGAAAATACAAAATTTAGTTATTATTTTGATTTCATGAAAAAATCACCTCATTTTTCAGATTTAAGAGATGAGGTGATTATAGAGATGCTAAAAAATTTTCATGTTGAAACCTGGAAGAAAAGAGGAGTGCCATTTGATGATCAGAAAACTAAAAAAAATTTATACCTCATAATAAAAGGAAGGGTTAAAGTTTCTCAAATTAATAGAAATACAGGCAATGAATATATAATTGAAATCTTAGACTCAGGTAGTATTTTTGATGTAATTTGTTTACTAGACGGCCAAGAACATCAGGTTTTTACAGAAGCTTTAGATGAAGTTGAAGTTCTTGTGGCTCCTATGGATTTAGTTAAACAATGGATTTCTAAACACCCTGAATTTAATAAAACATTGTTACCATATTTAGGCGAACAGTTACGCTTTTTTGAAGAAAGTGCAACAGATTTAGCGTTGTTAAATACTTGGTCTAGAACAGTAAAATTATTTACAAGTCATATCAATACAAAACACCATTCATCATCATTAAAACTTATTAATAATCTATCTCATACTGAACTTGCCAACATGATTGGAAGTGCCCGAAATGTTTTAAACAGACATCTTCAAAAATTAAAAGACGAAAATATTATTAAAATAGATAGAAACCATATAAAAATAAAAGATACAGAGGCTTTACTTAATAAATTTAAAGGAAGTAACAATTAAATTGTATAAGATTCCAATATTAATTATTATAAATCAATTTTAAGAAGGACAGGACAATGGTCAGATCCCATAAACGCAGAAAGTATTTGTACAGAGTTAATTTTATCGATAATATTTTCAGTAACTAAAACATAATCAATACGCCATCCAGTATTTCTAGCTCTAGCATTAAAACGATAACTCCAATAGGTATAGGAAATATCATTAGGGTGTAGATATCTATAAGAGTCAATAAATCCATTATTAATTAGTGTATCAAATCCGTCAATTTCAACTTGGGTATAACCAGCAGTTTTATTATAGTTAGACTTGTCGTTTTTTAAATCAATTGAGTGGTGAGCAACATTAAAGTCACCACAAACAATAACGGGTTTTACTTTTTTTAAGTTTTTCAAGTAAGTTAAAAAATCAGCATCCCATTTTTTTCTATATGATAATCGCTTTAACTGTTGGCCAGCGTTTGGAACATAAACATTGACAATATAAAAATTTGTGTATTCAGCACATTGTATTCTTCCTTCAGTATCATGTGCATCAATCCCCATATCATTTACTATTTTAACAGGTTTCTTTTTACAAAGTATTGCAGTTCCAGAATATCCTTTTTTTTCAGCTGCATTAAAATAAAAGTGATAAGTACTTGCCAAAGGAGCAAGTGCTTTTTCAACTTCTTTATTCTGAGCTTTGGTTTCTTGTAAGCAAAGTATATCTGGATTCAATTTTTCAATAGTATTAAAAAAGTCCTTTTTAACAATTGCTCTAATACCGTTTACATTCCAAGTAATAATATCCATAATGTAATTTATAATTGTACCAAATTAAACAAAAGAAATAATACGAATATTTTTTCAGATAAAATAAAGTTATTGCTACAAAAAAATGTGATTTAATATAAATAACACATTCCTTTTTTAACAAAAAATTATGTTTTAAGGATAATTTGTGCTACAAAAGTGGTGGATATCACCATTGTTTTACACATAACTTTGTACAAGAATTTTATACACACATTCTACTTAATATTTAAATTAAAATAATGAAAAATGAGGTTACAGTTGCTGTATGCAACACGCATCAAGAAGCCGAACAAGTTGTTAGGAAATTACAACAGCTTGGTTTTAACATGAAAAAACTTTCCATTATTGGTAAAGATTATCATGAAGAAGATAAAGTTGTAGGATATTACAATACAGGAGATGCTATTAAGAGTTGGGGAAAAGCAGGAGCCTTTTGGGGAGGATTATGGGGCTTTATTTTGGGAGCAGGATTTTTTATTGTTCCAGGTATTGGGCCATTAGTAATGGCAGGTCCTTTTGTATCAGCATTTGTTGGAGGACTTGAAGGAGCCTTTGTAGTTGGTGGCGTATCAGCACTTGGAGGAGCTTTATTTAGTATAGGAATTCCAAATAATAGCATTTTAAAATATGAATCTGACTTAAGAGCAGATAAATATTTAGTCATAGCTCACGGAACTTCAGAAGAAGTTAGTACTGCAAGAGAAATTATCTCAGATTCTTTACCTGCAGTTGAAGTGAGCATTCATCATTAAAACAAATAATTAAATCTTAAAAATCAACAAAATGAAAAAAACAATTAAATCTTTTGTATTGTTTAGTACAATTATTATTGCTTTTACTTCTTGTCAAACTCAAGGTAAAAAAGCACCCAATAAACTATTAAATAATGAAATAGCAATTGAACAACCAGCAACTCTTGAAATGTCTGAAGACAGTATTATAATTAAATCTCAGATAAAAGCAATGCAAAAAGTTAAGGAAGCAAGAGAAAAAATAGCTACAGAAGCCATTCAAACCATTGTTAAAACTCAAAGCGCCGTACAGCTTCTAGCAAATAAAAATGTTAGTAAAGCAACAAAACAACTTAAAGAAGTTTCAAGTGAAATTGAAGCTATTGTAAAAAAACACCCAAATTTAGATTTATTACCTATTGATGTTAGTGTAAAAACAAACGATTTAATTACCGATATAAGTACAGTTAAGCAAGTTACCAAAGATGCTGAAAAAGCACTAAAAAATGAGCAGTTACAAAAAGCAAGAGTCTTGCTTTCAAAATTGTCAAGTGAAATTAATATAACTACCGTAAGCGTTCCATTGGTTACTTACCCAAGAGAAATTAAAAGAGCGATAAAATTAATAAATCAAGGTAAAGTAAGTGAAGCAGAAACGGTACTAATTACTACATTAAATGCTCTTGTTATTGAAGAAAATAAATTGCCTATACCAATACTTCAGGCTGAGGTATTAATTGATGAAGCCATGGCAAGACATTTAGAAGATAGAACCGAAAATAATGCACTTGTAATTAACTTATTAGAAAATGCAGATTATAAGTTAAAACTAGCCGAAGTATTGGGTTATGGAAACAAAGATAAAATGTATAAAGAGCTTAGGAATGATATTAAACTGTTAAAAAAATCAGCAAATTCTGATAAAGATTTAAAAGAATTATTTAACAAACTAAAAGTAAAAGTAAAAACATTTAGAGAAAGATTGTTCTTAGTTTCTTAAGAGAAACTGAAACATCAATTTTTTAAGTAAATAATATTAATTTTCAAACATTTAAATTATGAAAAAAACAATTGTAGGGCTATTATTAGTAGGGTTTGTATTTCAATCTTATGCCCAAGACGTGCTATTTGAAGCAAAATTAAAAAAGGAAGAAGTTCCAAGTGTAATTATTGAAAATATTGAAGAAGACTATCCAGATTTTATTGTAGATGAATACACTGCTGTACCGCTTGAATTTATTGAAAATGATGTTATTGTAGATAGGAATATTAATTCAAATGATGATTATAGTACGTACCAAGTAACACTTAAAGGAAAAGGGGAAATACTTGTAGCAACATATAATAAAAATGGTGAATTATTAAGCACAGTTGAACATGGTAAAAATGTTGAACTTCCAAAAGCTGTAGCTCATACTTTAGCAATAACCTATCCAGGGTGGAATTTAATTAAAGATAATTATAAAATGGTTCATTATAAAGGACTTAATAAACATGAACGCTATAAAATAATTCTTGAAAATAGTGGTAAAAAAATAAGAGTTTACACTGATGCCAATGGGAAATTCTTAAAAGCATTGTAAAAATAAAAGGTAGCAATGAATAACTTAAAATAAAGTTAGGTTTAAGTTTTGTATGGAAAAGGTGAAAATTAGATAATCATCTTTTCCCTACTTTAAAAAATAGAGTTAAATATAAATTAATAGAAAAGTTATGACTTACTTTAAAAAATTAATTGAAGAGAAAGATAAAAGTATTTTGTTTTATCATAAAAAGAAAGATATTAAAGCTCTAGAAATAGTTTTATCAGAATTAAACAAAGAGCATACAGCGTTAAAAGAGAATTTAAATGAGGTTATTTACTTGTTAACGTTAATAGATAAACATCCAATTAAAACCACAGAAAAACAGGAAGAACAACCAAGTAAACATCAAAAAGAAATAGAAAAATGGTTGCAAAGTTTGAAAGATCTTTTTGAAGGTTTTCATAATACATCCACTGAAGATTTAGATAAAGAGGAGGTAGATTTTATAAAATTGGAAAAAACAAAACTCTTAGATGAGAAGAAGAATTTAGAACATCAACTAAAATATATAAATAATATTATTTCTAAAACCACAGTTCTATTAACCGATGTAAGAAATGAATTTTGTAAAAAAATAACAAAAGGGTATGATATTGTTGCTGTAGCTAAAAAAATGTCAGAAAAATATGGTGATAAAGTGGTTGGGACATATATCTCAGGGCGAAAAGAAATCATTTTATTTTTAGAGAAAACATTTAAAATAAATAAAATAAGCTCAAAAGAGTTGATAGATCTACTAGAAAAAAGTAATACCATAAATTTTAAAATAGATATTCCTGAGAATGATGTATTCTATTATTACAAAGATTATGGATTTGCTGATGAGTTTGTACCTATAATTGGAGCTTGGCATATAAACGTTTAATAAATTAAAAATAAATATAATGGAAAATTTTATAAAATTAATTCGAGAAAAAGATAAAGAAATAACCAATTCTGATATGAATAAAGAATTAAAAAACTTTGAAAAAATATTGGAAAAGTTAGAAGTTGAGCATACTCAAATAAAGGAAGATATTTCAACCATTGATTATTTACTAGATTTAATAGAAAAATACCCCATAGAAGTTGAATCTAATGAGGTGTTAAATAAAAATAAAGCTTCAAAAAAATGGCTAGATGAGTTAGAGAGTACTTTTGAGAAATTTCATTTAATGCATTCCGATAAGGTTTCTAATAATGATATTGCGTATTTAAAAACTGAAAAATTAAAATTGTTAGCTGAAAAATCAAGATTGGAAAAAGAGCATAAAAATTTACATGATTTAATTGCAAAAACAACAATTCAATTGATGGAAGTGCGTGAGGCTGTTTGTAAAGTTTTATCGAAAGGGCATTCAATCTCAGATGTTGGAGAGAAATTGATGGAACATTTTGGTAAAAAAATAAGCAATGAATTTAGCTATGGCTCTGGTAGAAGGAAAATTATTAGATTTTTAGAAGACACTTTTTTAATTAATAAAATTCAATCAAAAGGCATATTTGAAATATTAGAAAAAAGTAAAATTTTAAATTTCAAACTGGAACTTCCAAAAAATAATATATTATTTCAGAATAAAGATTTAGCAAGCTATGCTAATGGATATATTCCTTTGGTGAGCAATTGGTATATTAACTCATAAATATTTTATCATGTTACAACAAATAGAATCTCAAAGAATAGACACCTTAGTTTATGAATTAGACGAATTTATAACAAAAGATGAAATTGATGCTATTGATAAAGGTATTGAGTTTATGTTATCTGAAGTTGATAAAGTAAATTTAATGATTTGTATCAATGCAAAAGGGGAGAGCTTTGGTGCTTTTATTAAAGAATTTCAGGTAGGTATTAAATATTGGAATAAACTTCATAAAATTGCTTATGTAGCTGATAAAAGAAACTGGAAAATACTAGTTGCCATTGATGATTTCTTCACGAAATTTAAAGAGAAATATTTTGATATTGATGATATGGATAATGCTTGGAAGTGGCTTAAAGAGGATTAAATGAAAGAATTTTATTTTTAAAACTATATTGAATTTCAATTACTTTTTGAGTTTTAATTTTCTCAGCTTCATCATCATTCAATTCAAAATCAACCTCTGTAAAATAGAGAGGTGTATTTTTTATTTGATTCGATTCAACGTCGGTATTATCAGAATTTAGTGTTAGTGTATCATTTTCAAAAATAAAAGTAAGTGTACAACCAATTCTTTTAATTTTGGTTGAAAACAAACCTATGATAATTGTTTTGATAAAAGGAAATCCGCCCAATTCTTCAAAATCTAGATATACATCATCTGTTTTGTTTTCAGCATATTTTGTACCGCCGTCAAATTTAATTTTTTGAATTTCCTCTGGAGATTGTACGTTACTTTTAGATTTTAGGATATTTGAAAATGAGAAAGCCATTGTGTTTTTTTAATATTTAGTTGTGATAAGTTTGATTGTGGACTAAACCTGCTCCACAAGAAGTACATTTACTTGCCGAGCCTGATCCTCCGTTACAGCCATTAGGACAGGTGTAATGAAAAATACCTAGAGCATTTTGGGCAGGTGGTGGTGTGTTGCTTTTAGGATTCACCCCTAAACCAACTTTGGGTACGTTTAAAGGCCCATTTTTTAAAAACTCATCATTATGAAAAGCAGGGTTATGCGTGTATGGTGTATTGCAAGTTGAACAAACGCCAGCAACAGGCCCTCCACTATTTGCACATTTATTCATACAAATATAATGTTTTACGGTTGCTGTTATTTTATTTTTTGAAGGTTGAGTTTTAGGTTTATCTTCTTTGCAAGAAGTAGCAATTAATAAAACAGCAACAAATAATAACTTAAATAATCTCATATACTAAAGTTTCTAATTTTTTCAAATATACTATAAAAACTAGAATAGGATAATTTATAGGAATTTTATTATATGAGACTATAAATTTTTAGTTGTAAAATTTTGAATAGCGGTATTAGGTGCTACGATATTTTCTTTTGCCCAAAATGAGGGATCGTATTTTGGTAAATACGTTGCTTTATACTTTTTATTCTCTTTTAGGTTGTTGAAGTCATTTTCAGAAATTTCAGAAGTTTCATACACAAAAAACTGTTTACTATAAACTTGTTCCACTTGAAATTCCATTTTCATAGCTACTTCATTTTGTTTTCGTCGTCCTTTTACGTGTTTGTTTTTTTCAATAATCGTTAATGGTCGTTTAATTCTAAATTTATCACCTCTACTTAACTGAATAAAATATGGAAGATAATAGTTTCCTTTTTTTCTAAATAAAACTTTTGATGTATATAAGTACTGACTAAATGAGATACCAAAAAGTGAAAAGCTTTTTAATGGTTTTATATTTGTATAGTCCATTTGTACAATGGCAAAATCATTTACATTTATGAATAAAGTTCCTTTAAATTTCTTTTTCCCTTTAGGATTGAAATTTATAATATAGCAAGGTTCATCATTTACCAATGTATAACCATTTAAAGTATAGTTATACCTGTTTTTTTTATCTATTAAATTAAAAGTAGGATCTTCTGCATAAAATAAGGATTTATACAAATTACGAATACCATATTTTACATTAATGAGATTGTTTTTTGGAGAATTATTTCCCAATGAATCTTTTAATTTTTTTTCTAAATCTTTAGCCTTTTCACTATCGGATAAAATAGAATCTACTTGAACTTTACTACTGAAGATTCCAGATTTTACTTTTAAGTACGAATTTGGTTTTGTGTTCTGTGTTAATAATTTTTCAAATATTTCTGAAATACCTTTTATGGAATGATTTATTTTTTTATTGTATAGCTTAGCAGCTTTTGTAACGGTTAGCTTTGGCGTTTTTCCGTTTGTGTAGTAATTTCCAAGAACTTCTAAATGGGACGCCATATTTTTTGGAATTAAACCCTGAATACTATCCAATAGTTTTTGGTCTATTTCAGGAATACTTGATTTCTTAATTTTAGTATTAAATTTCTTAATTTTAGAAGTAAAAGAACTTCTATAAAATATTTTTTGGTTAGTAAAAGAAGCTTTATAATTAAGTGCCATATTATCTTCTACAAGATTTATAATATCATTAGCGGTATAATTTTCTTTAGACACATATACTAAATCTAAATTTTCTATAGCAGATTTTAAATAGAGTACACTGTCTTTTAATGTATTTATGGCAAAACCTTTTTTAAGATAACCTACGGAGGAAATATAAATACTGTCTTGTTTAATTTCACTTAAGTTTAAACTAAATTTTCCTTCTTCATTCGTTATAACACCATTGTTTGTAGTAAATAAGATACTTGCAAAAGGTATTACTTCTTTACTATCATAATCTTTTAATGTTGCTTGGTAGTCTTGTGCATATGAGTTAAACCAACAAAATAAAATAGGTAGTAGTACAAAAGTTTGCCATTTTTTCATATCAATAATGTTTTTCATATTAATTTAGGACGAATATATAATGAAATAATTATGGGAAGTGTTAAAAAAAAGCCATTCTTTTGGAATGGCTTTATATTTAATATGTTGTTAACATTTATAAATGAATTACTTCATCATAGGCAGCTGCAACAGCTTCCATAACCGCTTCACTCATAGTAGGGTGTGGGTGAATTGCTTTTAGTACTTCGTGTCCGGTAGTTTCTAATTTTCTGCCCAAAACGGCTTCAGCAATCATATCTGTAACACCGGCACCAATCATATGGCATCCAAGCCATTCTCCGTATTTTGCATCAAAAATGACCTTTACAAATCCATCAGGAGTCCCTGCTGCTTTGGCTTTTCCAGAAGCTGAAAAAGGAAATTTCCCAACTTTAAGTTCGTAACCTTGTTCTTTTGCTTGTGCTTCAGTTAAACCAACACTTGCAATTTCAGGAGTTGCATAGGTGCACCCCGGAATATTTCCATAATCAATAGTTTCTGTAGATAAACCAGCAATCTTTTCAACACAGGTAATTCCTTCAGCAGAAGCAACATGCGCTAGGGCTGGACCTGGAACTATATCGCCAATGGCATAATAACCAGGAATATTGGTTTGGTAGAAGTCATTTATCAGAATTTTATCTCTGTCGGTTACAATGCCAACATCTTCTAATCCAATATTTTCTATGTTGGATTTAATTCCAACGGCTGAAAGTACAATATCTGCTTCTAAAATTACCTCACCTTTCTTAGTTTTAACCACTGCTTTAACTCCTTCGCCTGAAATATCTACAGTTTCAACAGAAGCATTTGTCATAACTTTAATTTTCGACTTTTTAAATGAGCGTTCAAATTGTTTTGAAACATCAATATCTTCTAATGGTACTAAATTTGGTAAAAATTCAACAATGGTAACTTCAGTACCCATAGCATTGTAAAAATGGGCAAATTCAACACCAATAGCTCCTGAGCCAACAACAATCATTTTTTTAGGTTGTTTAGCTAAAGTTAGAGCTTCTCTATACCCAATTACTTTTTTACCATCTTGTGGTAAGTTTGGTAATTCGCGTGAACGTGCTCCGGTTGCAATAATTATATGATCTGCACTATATTCAGTAACCTTACCTTCATTATCTGTTACATCAACTTTTTTACCAGTTTTAATTTTACCAAAACCGTTGATAACATCAATTTTATTTTTTTTCATTAAAAATTGAACACCTTTACTCATTCCGTCGGCTACATTTCTACTTCTTTTTATAACGGCATTAAAATCTTTATCAATGGCTTCAGCTTTTAAACCATAAGCATCAACATGTTTTAAGTAATCATAAACTTGTGCACTTTTTAACAAAGCTTTTGTAGGAATACACCCCCAGTTTAAACAAATTCCGCCTAAATTTTCTTTTTCAACTACAGCAACTTTAAATCCAAGTTGTGAAGCTCTAATTGCAGTAACATATCCTCCAGGACCACTACCAATAATTATAATATCGTATTTCATGAGTTTTCAGATTTTAATAAGCTTATTAAAGCAACAAATTTAGTAATTATTTATTTTTAACGTTCTTCTTTTTAATTTTTAAAACGAAAACGTTTACATTCTTTCAGGAACATTGATTCCCAGTAATTTGAAAGCAGATTTTATAACCGTTGCAACTTTAGATGAAAGTTGTGTTCTTATTATTTTTTCATTTTCATTTTTACAACCTAAAATAGGAACACTTTGGTAAAATGAGTTGTATTCTTTTACTAAATCATAGGTGTAATTTGCAATTAATGCCGGACTATGGTTTTTAGCAGCAAGTTGAATTATTTCGGGAAATAATAATAATTGTTTAATTAGTGAACGTTCTTTTGGATGTAAAGAAACTTCTACCTCATTTAACGTAACATTGTAATCAAAAGTAGCTTTTCGTAAAATAGATTGAATTCTAGCATAGGTATATTGAATAAATGGTCCTGTGTTACCAGCAAAATCAACAGATTCTTCTGGATCAAATAAAATACGTTTTTTGGGATCTACTTTTAAGATATAGTATTTTAAAGCTCCTAAGCCTATGGTTTTATACAAGGTGTTTTTTTCTTCTTCTGAATACCCTTCTAATTTACCTAGTTCTTGAGATATTTTTTTGGCAGTATTGGTCATTTCCAGCATTAAATCATCGGCATCAACTACAGTTCCCTCACGAGATTTCATTTTTCCACTTGGTAAATCAACCATGCCATAAGATAAGTGATAGCAGTTTTTTGCCCACTCAAAACCTAATTTACCCAAAATTAAGAACAGTACTTTAAAGTGGTAATCTTGTTCATTACCAACGGTATAAACCAATTCATCTAAATCGTAATCTTTAAAACGTTCTATGGCAGTACCAATATCTTGCGTCATATAAACTGCAGTTCCGTCAGCTCTTAGTACAATTTTTTCATCTAAGCCTTCTTCTGTTAAATCTATCCAAACTGAACCATCTTCTTTTTTATAAAAAATACCTTTTTCTAATCCATCAGCAACTACATTTTTCCCTAATAAGTAGGTGTTACTTTCGTAATAATTTTTATCGAAGTTTACACCCAATTCTTTATACGTAATTGCAAAGCCATCATATACCCATTGATTCATTTTTTTCCAAAGTGAAACAATTTCGGTATCACCGGCTTCCCATTTGCGAAGCATTTCTTGAGCTTCAATTAAAATTGGAGCTTGTTTTTTTGCTTCTTCTTCTGTTTTACCTTCATCAATTAAGGTTGCTATTTCTTTTTTATATGCTTTGTCAAAAGCAACATAATAGTTTCCAACTAATTTATCACCTTTTAAACCGGTACTTTCAGGGGTTTCGCCATTTCCAAAACGTTTCCAGGCAAGCATACTTTTACAAATATGAATTCCTCTATCGTTTATAATTTGTGTTTTATATACTTTTTTCCCTGATGCTTTTATTATTTCAGCAACCGAATAGCCTAATAAATTATTTCGAATATGCCCTAAATGTAATGGTTTGTTAGTATTTGGTGAAGAATACTCAACCATAACGGATTTTTCAGTTGCTTTTGGTAAAACAAAACCGAAATTGGAAGTTTTATAAATTGTATTAAAATTTGAAAGAAAGTATGCATCTGTAATTACGAGGTTTAAAAAACCTTTTACCACATTAAAATCTGATATTTCTTTTACATTTTCTTTTAAGTATTCACCTATTTTAGTACCTATTTCAACAGGATTCCCTTTGATAAAGCGTAAAAAAGCAAAAATAACAATAGTTATATCTCCTTCAAAATCTTTTTTAGTAGCTTGAAACTCAGCCGATTCAATAGTTACATCAAAAATCTCTTTAAATCCTTTTTTAACAGCTATTTCTAAAATGTGTTGCATATTTTTTGTACTCAAATATTTTGAAGTGCAAAAGTAGTAAATTCAATATTGTTTTTACTGTTTTATAAATTCAAATTCTGTAAAATCAAAATCAGGATTAGGAACATCAATATGCAGTATGGCTACTTTCCCGTTTTTATCAATATCAAACCACAACTTTCCTTCAGGTAATGATGATAAATTTTTATTGAAATTAAAGGTAAAAATATTGCCATTCCAATGGTTTAAATTACCATAAAAAATAGATGTTTTATCCATGGTAAAATACAATTGCTTGTTTTTTATGCTAACAGTTATAGTTCCGTACATTTTATCTTTATAAGTACCCGTATAATTTTCATAAGATAAATGTACAGCGTTTAGTTTGTGTCTTAAAGCTTCGTTTTTAAGCTGTTTATTTTTAGTAATACTATCTCTTCTGGTTTTATAAGTTAGGTATAAAGCAGACCAATCTTTTTTATTGGTATTACCAGTCAAAAGAACATCTAGTATTTTATTGGTTAAAGCACTTGTAGCCCAATTTAATGAGTTTGTTAGAATAACCACCCCTATTTTTTTCTCAGGAATAAAAAATGATTTTGAAATCATACCATCGTAACCACCACCGTGTGATACAATTTTATAGCCTTCATAATCTTGCAATCCCCAACCTAGCCCGTAAGATTTAAAATGAATTTTTTCATCATTAGCATTTACATTAAAATTAGTATGTGGCGTTGTTAAACGATGTAAACTCTTTTTTGAAAAGTATTTTTTTGAAGCTATTGTTCCTTTATTAATATTGAGTTGTATCCATTTTGAAAAATCATTTACCGAAGAAATAATTGCTCCTGCTGGTGCAATATTATCCCAATTCACCCATTTTAATTCAATGTTTTTCCCATCTTTAAAATAATAGGGAGTTGCAATATTATTGGTGTGTTTTAGCTGATTTGTAGATGTTAAAGTTCTACTCATTCCTAAGGGATTAATAAAATTTTCAGCCACATAATCTTGCCAAGATTTACCTGAAATTTCAACTATAATTTCACCTGCTGTTAAAAAAGCAATGTTAGAATAGCCATACGTAGTTCTAAATTCGGTTTTAGGCTTTAAATATTGTTGTGCTGTAATAATTTCTTGTGGTGTTTTTGAAGTTCCATACCATAATAAATCACCGCTAAATGTTGCTAAACCACTGTGGTGAGATAATAAGTCTTCAATTGTAAAATGATTGGTAACATAATCATTATACATTCTAAAATAAGGGATATAATCTATAACCTTATCTGTCCATTTTAATTTTCCATCTTCAACCAACTTAGCCAAAGAAGAAGCTGTAAAAGCCTTTGTATTTGATGCAACAGCAAATAGCGTATTGCCATCAACTTTTAGTTTTTTTTCAATGTTGGCATAGCCATACCCCTTACTAAATACAATAGAATCTGTATTTACAATGGCAATTGCCATTCCAGGAATATGCCATTCATTTAGTGTTTTTTGAAAATAAGAATCTAGATATTTAAGTTGTTCAGTTGTTTGTGAAAAGGCAGTTGTTACTAAAAAAAATAACAATACTGATGATTTAACTAATTTCATAGAGAAGTTTTTAAGTAACGAATTTAATAATAATTATAATAGTATTTACATTTAGAACTTGCATATATTTGCACTATGGATAATTTTTTAAAAGAACTACCTAAATTAGCAGCCGAAAAGCATCTTGAGAACAAAAAATATTTTGCAAAACTAAAAAAAAGAACACCTAAAAAATTAGATTTACTAATGCAAGAATTGCACGACAAGGAGTTTGAAAAAACCGATTGTTTAACCTGTGGTAATTGTTGTAAAACTACGAGCCCAATATTTACAGAGAAAGATATTCAGCGTATTTCAAAGCATTTCAAAATGAAAGTTGTAACTTTTATTTCACAGTATTTAGAACGAGATACCGATGATTTCTATGTGTTAAAAACGGCACCTTGTACTTTTTTAGATTTAAGTGATAATACATGCTTTATTTATGATGTTAGGCCAAAGGCTTGTAGAGAATACCCACATACAAATCGTAAAAAGTTTATTCAAATTACAGATTTAACGTTAAAAAACATTGAAATTTGTCCAGCAACCTACAATATTATTGAAGCATTAAAAGTTAAGTTGCCTTTGTAGTAATTTATCTCTTTTAAATAAACACCTTAGAAGTTGTTAAAACACACCGTAGAAAAAATAATTTTCTCCTTAGAAAATAAAATATTCACCTTAGAAAATTAAAAATACACCGGTGTAATTTTTTACGTTACTTAGGTATTTTATAATAGTAGTTTTTGTCTGTTAAAACAGTATATAAAAAGTAAGTCCTACCGAAGCAGGACTCAAGATTTTCATCTACGGCATATAGCCTTATTGTGATAAGATTAAAGATTAGAATAATTTTTTCACATTTCAAATGTAGCAAATAATTTGTTAGTATTTATTTTAACCTCTAATTTTTATTCATTCTAAATATTTAATAAAAAGGTTTCTTATTCTAAAAATGTTTAAATTTAGAGTTCTGTTTTAAAAATTGCTAACACAAAAATAATATGTCGAAAATTTTAGGATTAGATTTAGGTACCAACTCTATTGGATGGGTGGTTGTGGACGATAAAAATGAGAAAATACTTGGAATGGGAAGTAGAATTTTTCCTGAAGGGGTTGTAAAGCTTGGCGAAGGTGAAGGAAGAGAAACTTCAAAAAACGCTAGTAGAACTGATGCTAGAGGAACGAGACGACAGTTTTTTAGAAGACGTCTACGCAAACGCTACTTGTTACGAGAACTTGCTAAAAAAGGGCTTTGCCCAATTAACTACACTTTAGTTAAAGAGTGGAATGAAAAGCAAATTTTTAAAAATAAACAATTACAGGAATGGTTTAAATTAAATCCCTATGAGTTGCGTTCAAAAGCAATCCAAGAAAAAATTTCTTTAGAAGAATTAGGTAGAATATTCTATCATTTTATTCAACGTAGAGGCTTTCAAAGTAACAGTAGGAGTGCAGGAGTAGATAATATTGAAAAAAGTGTGATTTTTAAAGGAGATACCAAAACAGGTAAAATAGGTATTTCAGAAACACTAGAGAGCATTAAAAACACTGAAACTCTCGGGTCTTATTTACAGACCATTTATCCAAAACAAAATAAACCTTATTCTGGACATAAAGAACGCATTAGAAATAGATATACAACAAGACAAATGTATATTGATGAGTTTGAAACTATTTGGGAATATCAAAAACAACATCATTCACAACTAACGAATGAATTAAAAACTGTTTTGGGTGGACGTAAAAAAGACGGTTATAAAGAAGATGGTATTTTATTTCATCAAAGACCATTACGTTCGCAAAAGCATTTAGTTGGTTACTGCTCTTTTGAACCTAAGAAAACAAAATGTCAAATTAGTGCTATTCCATTTGAATTATTTAGAATTTACCAATGGGTAAATACAGTTGATTGTAATGAGGCGATTACTAAAGAAGATAGGGAAAAGATAGTTAAGTTATTACTATCTAAAGAAAAAGTTAGTTTTAAAGAAATTAGGAAAGTCATCAATAAATCTGATGGTTATTATCAATTTAATTATAAAAATGACGATAAAATAGTAGGCTCTTATACCATTAGTAATTTATCTAATAAGAAATTCTTTGGTGAAAAATGGTTTGATTTTTCAGATAAAGAACAGGAAAATATTTGGCATGTGTTATCATTTTTTGACGATAGAGATAAGCTAAAACAATACGCAATAAAGTATTGGGGATTTAATGAAGAGAAAGCTGTTAAAATTTCAAAATTTAATTTAAAAGAAGGCTATTCTAATTTGAGTAGAAAAGCAATTCATAATATTTTACCCTTTTTACAATTGGGTTATATGTATGATATTGCTGTAGGACTTGGAAGTGTTAAAAATGCACTAGCTGATAAATGGAAAGAGAATGAACAATTTATTTTAGATAATGTTCCAAGTATTGTACGGTCTAATTTTAAAGGTGGTTATATTGAGCCACTAAAAAAAATGCTCAAATATGAGTTTGATATTTCAGATAAACAATTACTAAAATTATATCACCACAGCAGCACTATTGAAACTACTGAATTATTAAAAACATTGCCTGTAAATTCTGAAGCAGATAAAGAAATACAAAGTATTAAAAATCCCGTTGTAATTACTGCTCTATTTGAAATTAGAAAATTGGTAAATGAAATTATTGATACGTACGGAAAATTTGATGAAATAAAAGTAGAATTAGCACGAGATTTGAAGGCTTCAAAGTCTAAACGTTATGATACAAGAAGAGAGCAACAAAGATTAGAAAAAGAAAATGATAGAATTAAAATAGAATTAGAAAATCTAGGGCAGCGAATAAATCATACCTCCATTTTAAAATACAAACTATGGGAAGAATGTGATAAAAGATGTCCGTTTACTGGTAAAAATATTGAAGTGAATGAGCTTTTTAGTGGAGAAGTTCAAATAGAACATATTTTCCCTTGGAGCAGGTCTTTAAATGATAGCTTTATGAACAAAACACTTTGTTTTGCTGACGAAAATAGAGCTAAAGGGAATAAAACTCCTTATGAGTTTTATAGTGAACAAGGGGAGCAAAAATGGGAAGAAATAAAAATACAAGCCTTAAGTTGTTTTAAAAATAAACCTAATTATCCAAGTGCTTATCATAAGTTTAAACAGTTTGTTAAGAAAAAACATGACGAAGATTTTATAAGTCGTCAATTAAACGATACTCGTTATATAAGTAAAGAAGCAAAAAATTATTTATCAAAAATTTGTAATAATGTGCAAGTAGCACCTGGGCAAATGACCGCAACATTGCGGCATAGGTGGGGTTTAAACACTATTTTAAATAAAGATGGTGATACTAAAACAAGAGATGACCATCGGCATCATGCTATAGACGCTTTGGTTATGGCTTGTTCTACAAGAAGTCATTTACAAGAATTAAGTAAAAGAAATAGGTACCAAAAAGATTATGAATTTAAAGATTTTCCAATGCCTTGGCAATTTTTTAGGCAAGATGCAGAAAAATCTGTAGAACAGATATTAGTATCTCATAAAAAATTGAACACTATTTTAACAGTAAGAACACACAAAACAAAGAAAAAGGGTGTTGTATATAAAAATGTAGGAGTAGCTGCAAGAGGGCAGCTACATAAAGAAACTGTGTTTGGAAAAAGAACTGCACCAGATGGTATAGAAGCATATCATGTGCGTAAACCAATTGAAAGTTTGTCTACTCATAAACATATTAATAAGGTAGTAGATGAAACTATTCGATTACTTATTTTAAAACAAGTTAATAAATTAGGTGGTTTTGTAAAAGGAAAAATACCAGAGGGTACATTTTATAATACAGATGAAAATGGAAATAAACAGCCTCAAATTTTTCTACCAAATAAAAATGGAAATCCTGTGCCAATTAAAAAAGTAAGGCTAAGAGAAAATATTGGAGGAGCTGAACAGTTAAAAAGTACAAACCAATATGTAAATCCTCGTAGTAATCATCATGTGTTAATTTATAAAGATTTTGATGATAATTTGAAAGAGAAAGTAGTAACATTTTGGACAGCAGTTGAGCGTAAAAGACAGAAGCAAGCTGTTTTTCAATTACCCGAAAATGGAAAAGAAATAGTTACTACTTTACAAATAAATGATATGTTTTTGTTGGGCTTGAATGAAGAGGATATTGATTGGGAAAAACCTGATTTTACATTGTTGAAAGAGCACTTATATAGAGTTCAGAAATTCACTTCTGGAGATTATTATTTTAGGAAATCTACTGCCTCAAGAATTGATAATATTGAAGAAAAGCAGCAGGTAAATAGTTTTGGAGAAGGGAAAAATGGTTGGTTAACACATAACCCCATAAAAGTTAAAGTTTCAGTTTCTGGTAAAATAGAAAAAGTATGATTTTTAATAAAACGTGTCATTCCGACAAAGGAGGAATCGTATACTATTATAATTAAATACAAATGATAGAATTTACAGAAGGCATTTATTCTTTTTATGTGTACATTATTACAAACACATACCGTACTACCTTTTATATTGGTGTAACCAATAATTTGAATAGACGCTTACAAGAGCATATTAAAAATATAGAAACTACTAATAAAACGTTTGCAGCCAAATACAATTTAAAATATTTGGTATATTATCAGCAATTTGGTTGGGTGCAGCAAGCTATTGCACGTGAAAAAGAATTGAAAGGATGGCGTAGAGAAAAAAAGTTAAATTTAATTAGAGTGTTTAATCCAACATTTAAGTCATTAAATTATCTTTTTGAATAAGAATTGAAATTGTAAAATTAGAAGTATTAAGTTCTTTGAAATAGTGATTTGTTAAGTGACGAAGACTAATTGTTTATTCTTTTTGTCATACCGAGTTAAGCGAGGTATCACACAATGCTAAGTTTTAATGAGATTCCTCCTTTGCCGTAATGACAGTATGAAAGGGTTTGTTATTTCAATGGGTTTTTGTTATCCAAGTAGTTGAGGTATTGTAATCTATTTATAATAATCTTTATGTTTTATTTGAAAGTAAAAGTAAAGAGCTTTTGGGTTTGTTTTGTCATACCGAGTTAAGCGAGGTATCACACAATGCTAAGTTTTGATGGGATTCCTCCTTTGTCGGAATGACAAATTAAAACTCTTTTAAATAATTAATCCATTGCAAAACCGAGCAAAGCGAGGTTTTGTTGTGGTTTGATTAAAGATTAGAGATAACGATATTTAAAGGAGTTGTAATTGCTAGTACTAATAAGTTGTGGTTTGATTAAAGATTAGAGATAACGATATTAACAGTTAGAAAAAGATTTATTAGACTTAGTTGTGGTTTGATTAAAGATTAGAGAAAACGATATTAGATAAATCTAAATCAACTCTACACAAATAGTTGTGGTTTGATTAAAGATTAGAGAAAACGATATTTCTTTCAGACGAAAAGAGAATTGAAGCATTGTTGTGGTTTGATTAAAGATTAGAGAAAACGATATTATTTAAATTCAGTTTGATTAATTGCCCATAGTTGTGGTTTGATTAAAGATTAGAGAAAACGATATTCAATTACCTCCTTACATTTATGATGCTGAGTTGTGGTTTGATTAAAGATTAGAGAAAACGATATTGCAGATACAACGAACAAAAGGAAGCACTTGTTGTGGTTTGATTAAAGATTAGAGAAAACGATATTCTAA
>Ga0256840_1001155_pt1 | contig 25304 bp, 25 predicted proteins | sample 355202metaG_FD_185969 | JGI IMG/M metagenome (GOLD analysis project Ga0256840, IMG submission 185969) | Hydrothermal vent microbial communities from Mid Atlantic Ridge, Atlantic Ocean - 355-202 | ecosystem: Environmental > Aquatic > Marine > Hydrothermal vents | place: Atlantic Ocean: Mid...
AATAAAATGGAATTACCAGATATAAAAGTTGAAAGAAAAACAGGAAAGGAAAAGTTTGAATTTAATAATGAAAAATTAGATTTCGAATTATCCGAATTTTGGAGTTGGAACTAATCTGACTTAATTGAAAACCGAACTCGCGGGATTTTAGCAGAATTTATCGTGAAAAAAGCCCTTGAAATTGAAGATGACAATCGAATTGAATGGGACGACTATGATTTGATAACAAAAAAAGGAATTAAAATAGAAATTAAATCTGGTGCTTACATTCAAACTTGGGAACAGAAAAAGTATTCTAATATTTCTTTTAGTATCTCTAAAACTGCTGGAAGTAAGGAAAACCCAAAATATAATGGAAAACATCAACGTTGGAGTGATTTTTATGTATTCTGTTTACTTGATTATAAAAATCAAAAGAGCATAAATTCTATAAAATTAGAGCAATGGACTTTTTTTGTGCTTAAAACAGAAGTCTTAAATGAGAAAGTTGGAAATCAAAAAAGTATCGGAATAAACTCTTTAATGAAATTAAATCCTATAAAAGCAAAATATAACGAATTGAAATAAATAATAAAATAAAGTTGGTGACAAAGTATATAAACAATAAGGATTTCAGTGCTTAAACCAAAGTTTAGTGTATTTTATAAAGTCCACAAATTTTACAATTTTGCATTTTGTTGTTAAATAAAAATTGTAAATTTGGCTCAGTGATAAACTGAAAAGTAAGTACATTTTAATCCCTTGCTATTCATCACAAATCCATAATTAAAAAAAAATGAAAAATATTGCAATATTCATATTGGTTTTAACTTTATTGTCTTGTAAAAAAGATGACGAATCAATTGTTTCACAACAAAGAAATGATAATGGAATTATTGTTAATATACCGCTGAGTGGGAGTCTTCAAAATCCCACATTTTCACCAGATAATAATTCCATCATATTTACTAGGTTTGTAAATGGGTATAATATTGAACCCGCAGAAATTTATAAGTTTGAATTAAACACAGAAAACTTAACCTTGTTAGTTTCTGACGGAAGCGCAAATGTAAACTTACCTGGTGCATCTTGGAAAAATGGACAAATAATTTTTTCATCGTCTAGAGATCCTCATGATGAAATATATCAAATAAGTGAAAATGGGCAGTTAGGTGATGAAATTCAAATAACAAATAGGACAAGCAAAGTGGCTTACGAACCAACTTATAGTCCTAATGGAGAGTGGATAGTATTTGAGTCACACATTTTAGATGTTGAAGGAAATGGAATCATAACAAAATACAAAATTGATGGAACGTCAGCCTTTGTAGAATTGACAGACCAAGAAGATGATTGTAGGCAACCTAATTGGTCGCCAAGTAATAATAAAATATTGTATCAGAAAAAAAATAATGGAGAGTGGAATATTTGGATCATGGATATTGATGGAACTAATAAAACTCAAATTACTTCAAATATTGGTAATTGTACAGATGCTTCATTTACTTCAGATGGACAACACATAATTTTTAGTAGTGATTATCAAGTGAATATTGCAAATATTTATAAAATATCTATTAGTGGAACTAATCCTATAAGACTAACAAATTTTGATGGTTATGATGGGGCGACATCAATTTCAACTACTGGAAATAAATTAATATTTGAATCAATAAATGGAGATCCTGATGAATCAACCGGAACTAAAATAGTGCTTTTGGAATTATAAAAAATAAAAAGAATACTGTTTGTATATAGTTTATATTTTCTATCGTTTCTTTTAAACAAAAAACTGGAATTTGAAACTCAAAATATCGCAAGAAATAAAAAGTCAAATCAGCTAAAATCGGAATAAAACAAACAAAAATACAAACAGCTCAACATTTAATAATATCTTTGCAAAAAAATGGTTTGTTAATACTTTTTATATCGTATTTATTTAAAACCTAAAAACATATTATAAAATGACATTCAATCAATTAGGTGTAAAAAAAGAATTTATACAAGGCTTAAAAGAATTAGGTATAAATACGCCAAGTGAAATACAAAAACAAGCAATACCTATATTGCTAAACAATAAAACCGATTTTATTGGTTTAGCTCAAACAGGAACAGGAAAAACAGCTGCTTTTGGTTTGCCTCTTTTACATCAAATAGATGCACATCAACCATTGGTGCAAGTATTAATTTTATCGCCTACACGTGAACTGGTTCAGCAAATAAAAAAGCAATTATTTAAGTTTACAAAGTATGTAGACGATAAAATATTTATAGAAGCTGTTTTTGGTGGTGAAAAAATAGATAAACAAATAAATAATCTAAGGCGACCAACACACATAATAGTTGCAACTCCAGGGCGATTGATTGATTTAATCGAAAGAAAATCAGTCAATTTACGCTCTATTGAAACCATTGTTTTAGATGAAGCAGATGAAATGTTAAGTATGGGTTTTAAAAAAGAACTAAATACGATATTAGATTATACAAGCGGAAGTAGAAAAACATGGTTGTTTTCTGCTACTTTTCCAGAAGAAATTAGAAATATTGTAAAAACATATATGACTGGCGATATAGCTCGAGTAGAAATTAATAAAGACACTCAAGTTAACGAAAACATTACACATCAATATAAAATAACACCTTTAGCAAATAAATTAGATCACTTAATTAATATTTTAGCAGATAGAGATGCCGAAAGAGGAATTATTTTTAGCAGAACAAAAAAAGGTGTTCAAAAATTAATGTTAGAATTGCAAGAAGAAGGTTTTTCGGTTGGTGCATTAGAAGGTGATATGCAACAAAAAGAAAGAGATAAGGTAATGCGAGCTTTTAAGAATGAGAAAATTCAATATTTAGTATCAACAGATGTTTCGGCAAGAGGTATTGATGTAAGAAATTTGGGGTTTGTTATTCATCATCAATTGCCAGAAAAAATGGAATATTATACACACAGAAGCGGAAGAACCGCAAGAGCTGGAAATACAGGCTTTTCTATCGCCTTAGTTTTACACAGCGAAATGCAACAGGTTTACGATATTGAAAAACGATTAAGCATTAAATTTGAAGAAATTTAAAACCTTATTTTTTTACTGATGAATATAATTTATAGTTTAGATATAATTGGTACATTTTCTTTTGCTATTAGTGGTGCAATAGTAGCATCAAAAAAAAAGTTTGATTTGTTTGGCGTAATTATTATCGCATTTGTTACTGCTGTTGGCGGCGGAATGATGCGTGATGTACTTATTAATTATCATCCAATAAACTGGATTGGTGATTTAAATTATATTTGGACAATTTTAGCTGCCGTAGTATTTACATTCCTATTTAAAAGTAAAATATTACCATTAAATAAAACACTTTTTTTGTTTGATACTATTGGCATTGCTGTTTTTACGATGTTAGGAACAGAAAAAGGTTTAAATTTTGGCTTACAGCCTTTTATAGCCGTAGTAATGGGAGTTGTTTCTGCGGTAATGGGTGGTGTTTTAAGAGATGTATTAACTCAAAAAACACCTTTGATTTTTAAAAAGGAAATTTACGCCTTAGCATGCTTTATCGGTGCATTTGTTTTTATACTATTAAATAGTTTAAAAATAAACCATAACTTACAATATATTTTAACGATATTGACCGTTTTTACAATTAGAATAATCGCTGTAAAGTACAAATTAGAATTGCCAAAAATTAAAGACGATATATTTACCAATAAATACAATAATAAATAATTATATGGGGTTAACAAATAATGATATAATGAAAAAACTTCGTGTAGCTCATAAACTACGCGATACTGATATTGTTAAAATATTAGATTTAGTAGATTTTAAAGTGAGTAAATCTGAATTAGGAGCAATTTTTAGACGTGAAGGTCATCCAAATTATATGGAATGTGGAGATCAAATTTTGCGTAATTTCTTAAACGGATTGGTTATTCATTTACGTGGACCAATGCCAGAAAAAGAGAGTAATACCAAAAAGCAATAACAAAATAAATAAATAAATATGAACAATTTAAGAACAACAAATATACTATTGCTTATAATTGCAGTTCCTGTGTTTTTTTATATTCTAAAATTACTTTCGTTTATATTTATTCCGCTTTTTTTCTCTTTATTTATTGCAGTCCTATTTTGGCCAATAATACGCTGGTTACAAAAACGAAAAGTACCAAAAATAATAAATTTGGGTATTGTTATTTTAATAATGCTAAGTTTTATTAAATTAACATCTGTTTTAATTCAAATTTCAAGTAGCGAAATTATTAATGCAAATAGTGATTTGTTAGAAAAGGCCGATATTAAATTAGATAAATTAATCCTGCCAATTGAAAAAATTTTTAGCGTACAAAGAGATGAAGGTCAAAGTGTTATTTCTCAATATTCAAATCAAATAAATGTTAAAAGCCTTTTTGGCGATGCAATAATTTCGGCAAAAAATATGATAACAATGATTTTGATGACTTTATTTTTTGCGATCTTACTTCTTTCTGAATCATTAAATTTACACGATATATTACAAAGTATATTAATTAAAAAGCGATTTTCTTCAACCAAAATATTTTTACAAATAGAAAAAGACATCATCACATTTGTAAAAGTAAAATTTATACTAAGTTTTTTTACAGGTTTAGGTTTTACGTTGGTATGTTATTATTTTGATGTAAGCTTTCCAATATTTTGGGGCTTACTTGCGTTTTCATTAAATTTTATTCAATTAATAGGTTCTGTTATTTCTGTAATTCTTTTAGCTATGTTTGCTTTAATTGAGATAAATACAACAGGTACTTTGGTCTTTTTTATTGTCGCTATATCGTTAGTAGAAATAATTATTGGCGCCTTATTAGAGCCAATATTTATGGGTAAATCATTTTCTATAAATGTAATTACCATACTAATTATGTTGATGTTTTGGGGTTTTCTATGGGGCGTTTCAGGTATGATTTTATCCATACCAATTACGGTATTTTCAAAAATAATTTTTGATCATTTTCCTAAAACAAAAATATTATCTAATCTAATGTCAGGCAACAAGTTACAAGTCTAAACTAAACTTAGACTTTAACACGCTTGCTAATTCATTTTTATCGTTTAAATACGCAAATTTTTCAGCATTAGTATAAGCAAACTTTTTAACAGTTTCTTCGTTTACAGTAATACTAAAATCAATTTTATAATTGTTTAATGCTTGTCTAATATGTGGAAGTATTTTTAGTTTTGATTTTTCTAAATCAGCTTTCATTAATTTACTTGGAAGTTCAATTTTTAAAAGATTTCCATTTGCAATAGGTGTACAGCTACTCATAAGTGAAGCCAATAATTTATCACCTTTTTTGTTAAAATCAATTTTTGTAAGTTGCCATTGCTTCTGTATTTGTTCTGTTGTAAATACATCTGAAGGCAAGTTAGTAATATCGACTTCTTTTTTAATATTTTTTGTAGAAATACGTTTGTCACTAAGGCTTTTTAATGATAAGGCAGAATGACGACGAGTAATATTAGCTGACTTTACTCTAACTTTTTCAACTTGTTTTTTTGTTATTAAATCGTTTTTTATTGACGAAGTTAACTCTTCTTTTTTATCTTTAATAATACTATTAACCAGAAGTTTAGGTTTATCTACGTCTATTTTTTCTTCAATAATGTTAATTTTGAAATGACTCGCAGGAATTATGAAGTTTTTAGACTTTTTTTTTTGTCTGCAGACGAATCGGCATTAAAAGTGATTGAGGCTATTTGCATCAAACAAAGTTCAACGAGTAAGCGTTGGTTTTTACTTGCTCTGTATTGTAAATCGCAAGTATTTGCTTTTTCAATTCCATCTAATAAAAAGCGAATATCTGTTTTTATTGCTTGTTCTAAGTATTGTTTTTTTGTTTTATCTCCAACTTCTAATAAAACAGATGTACCTTTATCTTTAGCAACTAATAAATCTCTAAAATGCGATGCTAAACCAACAATAAAATGATGACCGTCAAAGCCTTTGGATAATATATCATTATAGGCAAGTAATAAATTAGGTATGTCGTTAGATAAAATAAGGTTTGTTATTTTAAAATAAGCCTCATAATCTAAAACATTAAGGTTTTCTGTAACCGCTTCTCTTGTAAGATTCTTTCCGCAAAAACTAACAACTCTATCAAAAATTGATAGCGCATCACGTAAAGCTCCATCAGCTTTTTGTGCAATAATATGCAGCGCATCATCTTCTGCATTAATGTTTTGACTTGCTGTAATTTTTTTTAAGTGATTCTTAATATCAATAACTCCAATTCGTTTAAAATCAAATATTTGACATCGAGAAAGTATGGTTGGTATTATTTTGTGTTTTTCAGTAGTTGCCAAGATAAAAATAGCATGTGCAGGCGGTTCTTCTAAGGTTTTTAAAAAAGCATTAAATGCTGCTGATGATAACATGTGTACCTCGTCAATTATATATACTTTGTACTTACCTATTTGTGGAGGAATTCTAACTTGTTCGGTTAACATTCTAATATCGTCAACTGAATTGTTTGATGCCGCATCTAATTCAAAAATATTATAAGCGTAATCTTCATTTTCGCTTATTTTACCCATACTTTCTTCATTGATACGTTTGGCAAGAATCCTTGCACAAGTTGTTTTACCAACTCCTCTTGGACCTGTAAATAATAATGCTTGCGCTAAATGGTTTGATTTTATTGCGTTTTCTAAAGTATTGGTAATAGCTTGTTGCCCAACAACATCTTCAAATGTTTGCGGACGGTATTTTAAAGCCGATACTATAAATTGTTCCATTTGTTTTTGCTTGTCATTGTGAATATAATAACATCACAATTATTTACTATCAATAATACTATTGCAAATTTAATTGTTTTAGTTATTTTAAAAAACGATTTTCATCTTTGTTATTAACAATTCTAAATAACAACTTATTTGATGCATATAAATTAGATTATATTGTTATTTGCCTCGTAATTTCATCAATAATTTTAATACGGGCAACTATAGCGTTCTCAGGTAAAAAACCATCTATATGCTGTGGCCATTCAATAAAACACCAAGATTCGCTATAAAAATACTCTTCAATACCAATATTCAAAGCTTCATTCTCATCTTCAATACGATAAAAATCAAAATGATATATTAATTCATTATCATTATTTTGATATTCGTTAACCAGCGAAAAAGTAGGCGAACTTACATTATCTGTAACACCCAATTTTTTAATAATTTCTTTAATAAGTGTTGTTTTTCCAGCACCCATTTCTGCATAAAACAGAACTACTTTAGTGTCTTTAGCATGTTTTATTACTTTGTTAGCAATATTTGGCAATTGATCTAATGTGTATGTTTCGTTCATGTTATATTAAAAAAGGTAGTAATTAAGTGCTTCTATAATTAATTTTTCTTCCACTTTACAGTCAATTCGATAGTCAGTAAACTCATTTAATAATACAAATTTAACTTCTCCATTTATATTTTTTTTATCGTGTTTCATCAAATCTAAAATGGATTTAAAATCATTTTCTTTAATTATTACATTACCAAATAGTGTTTTAATGTATTTTTTAAGTTCGTTTAATTGCGCTGTAGAAAAATTATATAATTTAGACGATATATACGTTTCGCAAACCAAACCTATAGCAATTGCTTCGCCATGAGTAAGTGTCTTTAAAGTGCTGCTTTGTAAAAAATATGTTTCAACTGCATGACCAATGGTATGTCCGTAATTTAATATTTTTCGTACATTTTTTTCTTTAGGATCTTTAGTTACCACTTCGTTTTTAATTTCGATAGAACGATGAATAAGTTGTGACATATCAAAATTATGAATATTTTTTATTGCTTTAACATCATTCCATAAATCAACATCGTAGCTTAAGCCGTATTTTATAATTTCTGCCATTCCAGAAATTAGCTCACGTTTAGGCAAGGTTTTTAAAAAACGAGTATCAATTAATACCATTTTTGGATTAGCAAATAAGCCGATTTGATTTTTTAAGCCGTTAAAATCAACACCTGTTTTTCCTCCAACAGAAGCATCAACCATACCTAAAAGAGATGTTGAAACATTAATAAAATGAATGCCTCGCTTAAAGGTTGAAGCAATAAAACCACCAATATCGGTAAGCATTCCTCCACCAATATTAATTATGATGCTTTTTCTATCGGCTTTTAGCTCACTTAACCTATCCCAAACAAAGGCACAGGTTTCTAAGTTTTTAAATTCTTCGCCTGCCGGAATTGTAATGGTTTGGTATTTGTACTTAAATTTAGATAAAAATATAGGCAAACAATGTTGTTCTGTATGACTGTCTACTAATATATAAATTGAAGAGTAATTTGTTTTTTTGATAAATTCGCCAAGTAATTTATGGCTTTTCCGTTCAAAAACAATAGCATAATCTGTCGCTTTTATCGTTTTCATTTTCCTATTTTAATTATTGTTGCAAATTACGCTAATTATCGTAAAATAAAATAAAGAAAAATTATTAAATTTGCGAAACAATTTTACACACATGAAAAATATTTTTGAAAATACTAAAATTGCCTTTTCCATAAAAAAAGATAGTGAATTAGAACGTGCTTATTTTTTATTTAAGATGATAAAAAGCGATCCGTTAGTACGAATTGGTACTGCAATTACAAATTTTGCATTGAAAGCGCATTTGCCTGTAGAACATTTAATTAGAGCTACTGTTTTTGATCATTTTTGTGGCGGAATTACAGAAGAAGATTGTATGGATACCATTGATAAAATGTACGCTAAAAAAGTGCATTCTGTTTTAGATTACTCTGTTGAAGGCAAAGAAACCGAAGAGCAATTTGATTTAGCAATGAAAAAAACCTTAAAAATATTAGATTATGTAAAAGAAAAAGATAGCATTCCGTTTGCGGTTTTTAAACCAACTGGTTTTGGAAGGTTTGAAGTCTATCGAAAAATTACCGAAAACGAAGCGTTGTCTAACTCTGAAAAAAACGAATGGAATAGGATAGAGGCTCGTTATGATGCTGTCTGCAAAAAAGCCTATGAAAATGACATGCCTTTATTAATCGATGCGGAAGAAAGTTGGATGCAAATAGCCGCTGATGATTTAATTGAAAAAATGATGATTAAATACAATAAGAATAAAGTTATTGTTTTTGGAACTTTACAAATGTATCGTTGGGACAGATTAGATTATTTAAAAAACTTACATAAAAGAGCGCAAGAAAAAGGTTTTTATATTGGTATGAAAATAGTTCGTGGTGCGTATATGGAAAAAGAACGAGAACGTGCTGAAGAAAAAAAATACAAATCGCCTATTTGTATTGATAAAAAAACTACTGATCTAAATTACGATGCAGCTATAACGTATTTAATGAATCACGAAAAAATGGCTGTTTTTGCAGGAACACATAATGAAAATAGCACTTTATTATTAACTGAATTGGCAAAAAAACATCAAATTAAAAAAGAAGATATGCGTATGTGGTTTGGTCAGTTATATGGAATGAGCGATCATATTAGCTTTAATTTAGCAGATCAAGGTTATAATGTTGCAAAATATTTACCGTTTGGTCCTGTGCGAGATGTTATGCCGTATTTAATACGTAGAGCTGAAGAAAACACATCGGTTGCTGGGCAAACTTCAAGAGAATTAACGTTACTTAAAACGGAACGAAAAAGACGTAAATTGGCGAAGTAATTACTTTTAAATATAACGGTTGTATAACAACCTAATGATATATATTTAAAATAGTGTAACATCAAAAATTAATTCAAACCGTATTTTTCTTCATAAGCCATTAACAAACCAATCATTTTACTATAACTATTCATTCCATCTTTTTGCTTATTTGCTTTAAGAAACAAACTATAAATATCATGAAAATAGGGCTTTAACGGATTTTTATATTTTTGCCAATGCATATAGCTTTCGCTTAAATTCTTTTTTACTCCAATAGGCAATCTATTTTTAATTTCTAAATGTAGTGCTTTGTCATTTCTGTAAATATTACTTAAAGCATATTGTAATGCTAATAAATATGCGGAATACTGAAATAAAAGATCCTCATTATTTATGGCCGCTAAAAAACCAATAAAATTAGCTTCACTTTCGCTTGCGTAGCCAATTTGATGAGCAACTTCGTGACTTGCTGTTGCAGGAATATTAAAATCCATTGAATTATAATTTACTTGTGCTTCGCCAGTTAGCGGATTTAGATAACCTGAAAAACCCATGTAACTCATAGGTGTACTAAAAATTGATTTTTTAACCTTTCCGAATTTGTAGTTAAATTGAGGATGCTTTTTTGCGAGATTTTCATACCCAAAAACCGTTTTATTTAATAATTCTTGTTGCGTATATACTGTTTGAACAGGTATTGTATCGTTTTTGGTTAGTTTAAAATGAATCTCTTGGGTTTTAAGTAATAATTTTTCAGTAAGCAGCACCAATTCTTCCGTATTGTATTTAGGCACAGAAAGTTGCATTGTTTTATTTAAAGGATTTCTAAAATAGTTTAAACCCCAAAATAAATAGAAAAAAAAGTATATTACTGATAATTTACTAAAAATAGAAAAGAATAATTTTTTAAATTTTTTATTTTTTGATGTTGCAAATTTCCAAAAATTAAAAAGTATGTAAATAAAAGAAATGAGCAATAAAATATCGCCAATTGAAAAAGGAATCCAACCCAATATAATTCTAAAAAAAGAAGAAATGTAAGGATAGATACCATTAGAATAATATTTTTCAATAAAATTAGGAAAAAGAGATAGTACAAAAATAACTACTATTTGAATCGGTAATAATAAAGTTAAAAAGCGTTTATTTCTAAGCATAGTTCAAATGTAAATTTTTTTATAAACTATTTAAGCATAAAAATTAAAATTAATTATAAAAGTAGACAAAAAAATAGAATAGAGCAAGCAATGTTATCTATTGAAAAGAGAAAGAAATTGATTATTAATCAATTACATTGTTAACAAAAAAATGTTGTTATTAACACATAATAAACAAGTTTCAAACAATATATTTGCGCCTTTAAAATAATAATTAAGAATTATAAACTACTTTTGTTTTATGAATCAACCATCTCAATTTACATCAAATAAGCCTAAAAAAAGTGCTGTTATTTCGTTAGAAAAAGGAAAGCTTCCACCTCAAGCAATTGAGTTAGAGCAAGCTGTACTTGGAGCGATGATGATTGATAAAAAAGGTGTTGATGATGTTATTGATATTTTAAGTCCAGAAACATTCTATAAAAAAGAGCATCAGCATATCTACAACTCAATTTATGGTTTGTTTAAAGATTCGCAACCAATAGATTTATTAACAGTGTCTGATCGTTTAATAAAAGATGGCAATTTACAAGTTGCAGGTGGCGATGCTTATTTAATTAACTTAACGCAAAAAGTATCATCTTCTGCGCATATCGAATTCCATGCACGTATTGTTTTGCAAAAATTTATTCAACGCAAATTAATCACTATTTCTAACGATATTATTCAAGAAGCTTATGACGAAACTACCGATGTTTTTGATTTATTAGATTCCGCCGAAGCCAAATTATTTGAAGTATCGCAAGGTAGTTTAAAACGAAGTTCTGAAAACGCTGAAGGCTTAGTTGCTCAAGCATTAAAAAAGATTGAAGAAATAGCAAAGCAAGAAGGTATGAGTGGTATTCCTTCTGGATTTTCAAAATTAGACGACCTAACTTCGGGTTGGCAATCATCAGATTTGGTTATTTTGGCTGCAAGACCAGGTATGGGAAAAACAGCATTTGTAATGTCTATGGCAAAAAATATGGCGATAGATTTTAACATTCCTGTAGCAATTTTTTCTTTAGAGATGTCTTCAATTCAGCTTATTACAAGAATGATATCAAGTGAAACTGGAATATCATCAGGTAAACTAAAAAAAGGTGATTTGGCAGATCATGAGTGGCAACAATTAAATGTTAAAGTTAAAAAATTATCTGATGCGCCAATTTTTATTGACGATACACCTTCGCTTTCAATTTTTGATTTACGTGCAAAAGCAAGACGTTTGGCATCGCAACATGGCGTTAGAATTGTAATTATTGATTATTTACAATTAATGACTGCTGGAAGTAGTAAAGGTGGCGGAAATCGTGAACAAGAAATATCAATGATTTCACGTAATTTAAAAGCTTTAGCAAAAGAGTTAGAAATTCCTGTAATTGCATTATCACAGTTATCACGTGCTGTTGAAACACGTGGCGGTTCTAAAAGACCTATGTTATCCGATTTACGTGAATCTGGTGCAATTGAACAAGATGCCGATATTGTTTCGTTTATATTTAGACCCGAATATTACGGAAATACAGAATGGGATGATGACGATCATTCGCCTTGCGAAGGTCAAGCAGAATTAATTATTGCAAAACACAGAAATGGTGGTTTAGAGAATATTAGAATGAAATTTACTGGTCATTTGGCATTGTTTTCAGATTTAGAAGATAATAGTTTTGATAATGTATATACCTCAAAAATGAATTCTGGCTTAGATACAAATGCATTGCCAAGTGCTCAAGATGTTTTTGGTAATGATGATAATGATGATAATGGTGGTGTTCCCTTTTAATCTTTGCGTCCTTAAAAAAGGATAATTAATCCTAAGTTTATAATAATATAAGTATTTTAAAGACATAACATTCAAAAAAAATATTTATTTTTACAGAAAATAAATCCTTTATGAAAAAAGTTTTAGTCTTTATTATATTGTTATTTTTTATTAAAATAACATACGCATCATTTATTCTTATTCCAATGGATAATGATTTACAAAAAGATCATTTAAAAGCATACGGAATTACGTTTTTATCCTTACAAAAACAACATAAAGTAAAATGGCTTTTAAATTATAGAGGTGGATCTTTTTTATTAGAAGATATGCCAGAATTTCGTAAAGAATGTACCATTCGTGGTGTAACTTATGAAATTATTACAGATGCAGAAGCACTAAGTATATTAGAGTTAATTAGTAGTCCGTCAAAAAATATGGATGCAGTAATATTAGAAAAAGCACCAAAAATAGCCGTTTATTCGCCAAAACACAAAGCTCCTTGGGATGATGCCGTAACCATGGCGCTTAAATATGCCGAAATACCTTATGATGTTGTTTATGATAAAGAGGTATTAAACGATGAATTAGTAAAATACGAGTGGTTGCATTTACATCATGAAGATTTTACAGGGCAATATGGTAAATTTTACGGTTCTTCTCGTAGAGCTGCATGGTATATTAATGCCAAATTAGCTTCTGAAAAATTAGCTACAGAGTTAGGTTATGATAAAGTTTCAAAAGAAAAATTAGATGTTGCATTAAGAATTCGTGATTTTGTAATTGGTGGCGGTTTTATGTTTGCAATGTGTAGTGCAACCGATAGTTTTGAAATTGCTTTAGCTGCCGAAGGAGTTGATATTTGTGAAACAATGTTTGATGGCGATGGAACGGATGATGATTATCAATCTAAATTAGATTATTCAAAAACTTTTGCTTTTAAAAACTTTAAATTAGAAAGAAGTCCGATGGTCTATGAATTTTCGGATATTGATATGACAAAGCGCAGAAAAATTCCAAAAACTTTAGATTATTTTACATTAATGGAATATTCAGCAAAATGGGATCCAATTCCTACCATGTTAACACAAAATCACACCTTATTGGTTAAAGGTTTTATGGGGCAAACGACATCTTTTGACAAAGAATTAATCAAATCTAATGTCCTAATAATGGGCGAATTAAAATCAACTAATGAAGCTCGTTATATTCACGGTGTTCTTGGTAAAGGTATGTTTACTTTTTATGGAGGTCATGATCCTGAAGATTATCGTCATTTTGTAAATGATCCAAAAACAGAATTAGATTTGCATCCAAACTCGCCAGGTTATCGATTAATTTTAAATAATGTTTTGTTTCCTGCAGCAAAAAAGAAAAAACAAAAAACCTAAAATATAATATGTTTTATAGTGGATAATAAAAAATTAGCAACCTATTTAGAAGCTTTTGTTACAGAAAAAAGAAGAAATCTGTTTGATAAAGTGTTAAGTAATAGAACGAAACATTTTACTGTAGTTTTAGAAGATTTATTTGAGAAATATAATATCAGTGCCATTTTACGAAGCTGCGATATTTTCGGAATTCAAGATGTGCATATAATCGAGAATCGTTATCAATCATATGTTTCAAGTCATGTTGCAAAAGGCTCTCAAAAATGGGTCGATATTTATAATTATAATGAACTTGAACATAATACACAACTATGCATTGACAAACTGCGAAATCAAGGTTATCAAATAATTGCTACAACACCACATTCAGAATCTGATTATTTGGAAGATTTTGATATAACCAAGAAATCTGCTTTTGTTTTTGGAGTAGAAAAAGCAGGTGTTTCAGATTTAATAATGCGTCAAGCAGACGGTTTTTTAAAGATACCAATGGTTGGTTTTACAGAAAGCTTAAATGTTTCTGTAGCATCGGCATTAATACTTAATTCAACAACGAATAAATTACGAAATTCTGATATAGATTGGCAATTAAAAGCAAAAGATAAGGAGTTAATAAAATTGGAATGGATGAAAAAATCAATTAAAAGTATTGATTTAATTATTGAACGATATAAAAAACAAATATAAGATTATGGATTATAAAAAACTTTTAAAAATAGCCTTTTATACAACAATTGCAGGTATGATTTTAACCTTCTTTTTTAGTGAAAATGTTGGTGTTTTTGGCACATTATTAATAATAACAGCATTTATTATGGCAATAACTGCATCTATTATGAAGAAAAAACACGATAAAAATAAACAGGTTTAGTTGATAATTTTAAAAAAGCAAATAACTATGTATACCAATTAATTTACGCCTTAAAATCATTAACGAATACAATTCTATTGGTCTTTTGACTTTTTATGAATAATTTGGGTTAATAAACTATTTATAAGGCTTCTTTGATGTAAGTTTAGGTCGAACTCAGGTTGATAATATTATTTAATAATTTATATCAAACCAAAAAAAACCTTAGTGCAAACTAAGGTTTATGTAATATTTTAAAAAAAAATTATTTTAATGCTTTTAACGCTTTTTCGTAATTTGGTTCATCAACAATTTCAGATACTTGCTCTGTATAAATTATTTTATGCTCTTTATCTAAAACAATAATTGCTCTTGAAAACAAGTTTGCTAAAGGGCCATTTTTAATGGTTAAACCATATTTTTTACCGAATTTACCTTTATTAAAATCTGATATTGTAATAACGTTTTTTATGCCTTCTGCACCACAAAAACGTGCTTGTGCAAATGGCAAATCTCTTGAAATACACAATACTTTTGTGTTCTCTAAATCAGCAGCTCTTTTATTAAATTCTCTAACCGAAGCTGCACAAGTACCAGTATCTAAACTTGGGAAAATATTTAATACAATTCTTTGGCTTTTAAAATCTTTTAATTTTACTTTCGACAAATCATTGCCAATCATTGTAAATTTCTTTGCTTTACTTCCTGTTTTTGGTAAATTACCTATTGTATTAATTGGGTTACCTTTTAATGTTATTTTTGTCATAATATTTATTTTTAGTTATCTTAAAACAAAGATACTTATAAAAAATGAAAAGCCTTATAAGTTTAGAACTTATAAGGCTTTCTTTATCTATTTTAATTAAAAAGGAATTTAAACTACTCCTTGATCTAACATTGCATCGGCAACTTTTACGAAACCTGCAATATTTGCTCCTTGTACATAATCTACATAACCGTCTTTGCGAGTTCCATACTCAACACATGACGAATGTATATCTGCCATAATTTGCTTCAATTTTGCATCAACTTCTTCTCTTGTCCAGTTATAACGCAATGAATTTTGACTCATTTCTAAACCACTTGTTGCAACTCCACCTGCATTAGATGCTTTTCCTGGAGAGAATAAAATTTTAGCAGTTTGAAATACTTCAATAGCTTCTGGTGTACATGGCATGTTTGCACCTTCGGCAACACATAATGTTCCGTTAGCAACTAATATCTCAGCTTCACTCTTGTTTAATTCATTTTGAGTAGCACAAGGATAAGCAACATCACATTTTACAGACCAAGGTCTTTCGCCTTTAAAGTATTTTGCATTTGGATATTTAGCAACATATTCGCTAATTCTACCTCTTTTTACATTTTTCAACTCCATTACAAATGCTAATTTATCTGCATCAATTCCGTCAGCATCGTAAATATAACCTCCAGAATCTGATAAAGTAACAACTTTACCTCCAAGTTCTGTGATTTTTTCTGTTGCATATTGTGCAACATTACCAGAACCCGAAACTACTGCCGTTTTTCCTTTTAATGAATTACCATTTGTACCTAACATCATGTTTGAGAAATATACTGCTCCGTAACCTGTTGCTTCTGGGCGAATTAATGAACCACCATAACTCATCCCTTTACCAGTTAAAACACCTACAAATTCGTTACGTAATTTTTTATATTGACCAAATAAGAATCCTATTTCTCTTCCACCAACACCAATATCTCCAGCAGGAACATCTGTATTAGCACCAATATGACGAAATAATTCGCTCATAAATGATTGTGTAAAACGCATTACTTCAATATCTGATTTTCCTTTAGGGTCAAAATCAGAACCTCCTTTTCCTCCACCCATTGGCAAAGTAGTTAATGAGTTTTTAAAAACTTGTTCAAAACCTAAAAATTTTAAAATTGAAAAATTTACAGAAGGGTGAAAACGTAAACCACCTTTATAAGGTCCAATTGCTGAATTGAATTCAACTCTATAACCTCTATTTACTTGAGTTTTACCATTATCGTCTATCCATGGTACTCTAAACATTATTGTCCTTTCTGGCTCAATCATTCTTTCTAAAAGCATTTTTCCTTTGTATTTAGGATTGTCTTCTATAAAAGGGATAATTGCTTCTGCTACTTCATGAACAGCTTGCATAAATTCTGGTTCGTGTGGATTTTTTGCGTTTGCATAATCCATAAACTCTTTAATCTGATTTTCCATTTTTTAAATGATTAAATGAATATTTGTTTTTTATTTAATAATGCTACAAATATAATTAATTTTCAAATTATTAAGGTTTTTTTTAAAGTATTTTATGAGCAATTTTTATTTTTTATTCATAGAAACGCATTTAACTATTGAATAATTATTCATCAATTAAACCATTTAATAAAGCTCTAACCGATGAGCTATTCCAGTTTGAAGCTCCAATTTCTTTAAGTGCTAACTTACCATTTTTATCAATAATAAAAGTAGTTGGTAATGTTCTTGTGTTTATTTCTGATGCTGGATTTGATGTTAATTGATAAGTAGGTAAATTGTAATTATATTCGTTATAAAATTTGGCTACTTTTTCTTTTTCATCTGATGTAATAAATACAAATTCTACCTTGTTTTTATAGTCATCATACAAGCGCTGTAATGATGGCATTTCACCTCTACAAGGCGGACACCAAGTTGCCCAGTAATTTAAAATAATTACTTTTCCTTTTTTATCCTTTAAATTAAAATTCGTTACTGCATTAATAGCTTTTAAGTCTAAGTTTAATGTTGAGATGTTAATTCGCTCATTTACAGCGGTTGCTTTTGGCGCAAACAACATGGTTTTAACATAGGTTACACCTTGTATTAACTTTGCTTTTGTGTTAGCACCATAAGGTGTAAAAAGAAAGATTATAAATCCAAAAAATAGTATATTTGAAATCATTTTTTTTGTAATTTTCATTTGATTTTTTATTGTTTAGTTATTAGTTGTTATTTTTGCAGAAACCTTACATTAATTAAATTTTAATTAGAACGATAAAGTTAATAGCGTATCAGTAAAGATAATGCAAAATTAATATTTTATAAATTGGTATTTTGAATTATTTTTAATACTGTAACAAAGGTAACATAATGATAACAATTAAAGCAATCAAAGCAGAAGACACTTACAATCTTAGGCTAAAAATTTTAAAAACTTGTGACGAATATCAATATAAATATCAAGGTGATTTCAATATGAATACTGTGCATTTTGGCGCTTTTAAGAATGTAAATTTAATTGGTATTGTTAGTTTAATGAAAGCTCGAAACAACTCCTTTATAGAAAGTCAAATGCAATTGAGAGGAATGGCAATAGATATTGAATATCAAGAAAAAAATATTGGCAAATTTCTTATAGAACAATGTAATAAGCATTGCAAAACCAATAAAATTGATTTAATTTGGTGCAATGCTAGAGAATTAGCAATTGGTTTTTATAAGAAACAGGGTTTTATGATAAAAGGAGATTCGTTTCATATTAAAAATGTAGGTCGTCATTTTTTAATGTATAAACTTATTTAGCATTGTTTATTGCATTTAATAGATCGTGATTGTATTCAACCATTTTTGTTAAACCTTTTTGATTTGGATTTTTAGCAAAGGTTTTGATGTACTTGTTAACTTTAATGGCAACTCGATCTTCAGGAAAAAGCAATGCTTCATTAACTGCTCCAGCCCAAGTGTTTAAATATAAAATACGTCTTCCATTAAATTTTTGTACATGTTTTGTAATATTATCGGGCATTCTTTTATACAGGTCATCGTCTAAAATTTCTACGTAATAATAATTAAGTTTTGAAGAAAAAAAACTAAAAGATAGCAAATGATCCCAAAAACCAAATAAATTTGAAAATGGCAATAGAAAAACAATAAATAAAACGATTGTTTTTTTAAAGTTATAAAATTGTTTAAAAATATCGTATGTTACTGTTGATTTATAAGTCCAAAATAAGACGATTACACTAAGTATATTTTGAACATTCCAAGGCACAACATTAAACCCGTAACCCAACCAAAAAAGTGTTAAAATTATGGTTATATGCATAAATACAATACCAATAACTGCAAATTTTCGTGTTTTGTTAAATAACAAAAAAACACCCATTAAGGTTTCAATAACTCCAACTAAATAAGTAAATATTTGCCTAATACTTTCTGGTATAAAGGCAAAGTGTTTAGTTAATGCGTGCATCCATTGTACATTGAAATTTGCATTTAGTTTATGAATGCCACTCCAAAAATAAGTAGCTATAAAAACAAACATTAAACAATGTAAAATTATTGTTGTATTTTTTCTGCTTTTCCTAAGGTATGATACTATTAATATTAATAAAATACTTTGATAAAAATAAGGCTGTAATCTATTTTGATCAACCATAGCTAAATAAAAATACAATAGTGTAATTAACACACCAATATATCTTTTGGGTTTAAATATAAATAGCACTAATAATACAATAAAACTAAATGTAAAAAGATAATCCCATGGATATTGAGGTATTGTTATAAAATCAAATCTTGGTATGCTTGGAAAACCAGTATTGCTAATCCACAATCTTGGTGTATAAGCCATTGCAGCTAAAAAACCAATAATAGCAAAAATTCGTACTAAATGTATCTTCTTTTTATATGATTGCTCCATACTACTTTTACTTTGAAACGTTACAAAATACTTAATAAAACGTCATTTCATCATTTTTTTTAAAAAAACAAGATAAAACACCTGTTTTATGAATACAAAACAAATTATATGCTATAAAAGGCATCATAATTATACTAATGATTTAATTTAGGTATAATTTATAAGCTACCAGTCATATCTTCAGGTTTTACCCATTGGTCGTATTGTTCATTAGTTACATAGCCTAAATTGACAGCTTCCTCACGTAAAGTTGTTCCGTTTTTATGTGCGGTATTTGCTATTTCGGCAGCTTTGTAATAACCAATTTTAGTGTTTAAGGCTGTGACTAACATTAAAGAGTTATTTAATAAAGCAGTTATTCTTTCTTGATTAACAGTTAAACCTTCAATAGCATTAATAGAAAATGACAGACAAGCATCTCCTAACAATCGTGCGGATTGTAAAAAATTTGCAGCCATCATTGGTTTAAAAACATTTAATTCAAAATGACCTTGCATTCCGCCAACAGTAATAGCCACATCATTACCAATAACTTGTGCGCAAACCATCGTTAAAGCTTCTGCTTGCGTTGGGTTTACTTTTCCAGGCATAATAGATGATCCAGGTTCGTTTGCAGGTAAGCTTAATTCGCCAATACCACTTCTTGGACCTGATGCTAACATTCTAATATCATGTGCAATTTTATTTAATGATGTTGCCAACATTTTTAATGCACCATGCGATTCTACAATAGCATCGTGAGCAGCTAAAGCTTCAAACTTATTTTTAGCTGTAATAAAAGGGAAACCTGTAAACTTAGCAATGTATTTTGCTACTAAAACATCATATCCTTTTGGAGTATTTAGTCCTGTACCAACAGCAGTTCCGCCTAAAGCAAGTTCGGCTAAATGAGCTAAGGTGTTTTTTAATGCTTGCAAACCATGATCTAATTGTGAAACATAGCCTGAAAACTCTTGACCAACAGTTAACGGAGTTGCATCCATTAAATGCGTGCGTCCAATTTTAACAACATCTTTAAATTCAGTTGCTTTTTTATTTAATGCATTACGTAATATTTCAATATTTGGTATTGTGTTTTCAATAACGACTTTATATGCGGCAATATGCATGCCTGTAGGAAAAGTATCGTTAGAAGATTGTGATTTGTTAACGTCATCATTTGGTTGAATTATTTTGTCATCTTTGCCAATAATTCTACCAGCAATTTCTTGTGCTCTGTTTGCAATAACTTCATTTACATTCATATTAGATTGCGTACCAGAACCTGTTTGCCAAATTACTAACGGAAACTGATCATCATGTTTACCATCTAAAATTTCATCACAAACTTGTGCAATCAAATTACGCGATGATTCAGGTAAAACACCTAATTCACAATTGGTAAATGCTGCAGCTTTTTTAAGATATGCAAATCCGTAAACAACCTCTAAAGGCATTGAGGCAACAGGTCCTATTTTAAAATTATTACGAGAACGTTCGGTTTGTGCTCCCCAATATTTATCTGATGGCACTTTAACTTTGCCCATTGTGTCTTTTTCAATTCTATACGACATAATTATTGTTTTATAAATGTTTTACAAATTTACAAAATAGGAATGGTACTCCATATAATTTAACTCACAAATTCTATGTTTTTTTTAAATGGCAAATTACTTGATAAAAAATTTAGCTATTCAAAAAAAAGATATTACTTTTGTAAAATAATTATAAGATATATAAAATATGGATTTAGCACAGTTTGTTGGTTTTTTAATTTTTCTTAGTATTTTTACTTTAGGTTTTTGGTTAATGATATTTGTAATATCATTTGTTATACCTTATTGGTTAGTAGGTAATTTTATTGAAAATAGACAATTAAAAAAAGAAGCTAAGTTAGCAGAAAAGGAGTAAATTTTATTTCTTTTATATAAAAACACATACAAGGTTATCTAAATTTAAGATAACCTTTTTTATTACCCATAATTTATATTTATTAAGTCATGAAAAATTTCATATCTATTATAGTAATTATTCTTTTGTTTTCTCAATGTACAGCCCAAAAAAACACAAGTAATCACAAACTAAATCAAAATGTTATAGAAAGACCAAAATTAGTTGTTGGTATTGTTGTTGATCAAATGAGATATGATTATTTAATTAAATTTTATAATAAATATGGTAAAGGTGGCTTTAAAAGATTAATGAATGAAGGTTATAACTGTGAGAACACACATTTTAATTACATACCAACATATACTGCGGTAGGTCATTCGTCTATTTTTACAGGTACAACACCAAGTATGCATGGTATTATTGGTAATGACTGGTACGATAAAAAATTAAAAAAGAGTATTTATTGTGTTGATGATGATAATTATGAAACTGTAGGAGCAAAAAAAGGAGGTGAAAAATCACCGTTTAGGTTACAAACAACTACAATTACAGATCAGCTAAAACTTGTAGTAAAAGATAAAGGTAAAATTATTGGTCTTAGTATAAAAGATAGAGCGTCTATATTACCTTCAGGACATGGAGCAGATGCTGCATATTGGTTTAGAGGTAAAAAAACGGCAAAATTCATTACAAGTTCATTTTATATGAATGAGTTGCCAAAATGGGTAAATGAATTTAATAGTTCGGGCATGGCACAAAAATTTTTAAAAATTTGGAAGCCATTATATAACATTAATACCTATACAGAAAGTATTGATGATGATAATGATTTTGAACAAAAATTTAAAGGTGAAAAAGCACCTGTTTTCCCACATGATTTTCCTAATTTAATGAGTAAAAACGGAAACTATGATTTGTTAAAGGTATCTCCTTTTGGCAATTCGCTTCTTGAGCGTTTTTCAGAAGCAGCAATTAAAGGAGAAAATTTAGGTAAAGATAATATAACTGATTTTTTAACTATAAGTTTTTCATGTACCGATTATATTGGACACATGTTTGGACCAGATTCAAAAGAAATAGAAGACACTTATTTAAGATTAGATAAAGACATAGAACGTTTGTTATTGTATTTAGACAATAATGTTGGAGTAGGAGCGTACACATTATTTTTAACAGCAGATCATGCAGTAGCTTCAAACCCAAGTTATTTAAGAACTTATAAAATTAATGCAGGCTATTTTAATACAGAAATGTTTTTAGAATATCTTAATGGAATAACCTTAAAATATTTTAACAGTAATGAGCTCATTGAAAATTTTTCGAATTATCAAGTATTTTTTGATGTAGATAAAATTGAAGCCTTAGGCTTAGATTATAACAATGTAGCTCAAGTTATTAAAAATAAGGCATTGTTATTTGATGGTGTATATAAAACAGTTACTGCAAATACACTACAAAATGCGAATTTTACAACGAGTGTTTTGTCGGCATTACAAAATGGATACAACCAAAAATACTCTGGAGATGTTATGATTATACCAAAACCCGCAGTTTTATATAAAAAAATGAAAGGAACTACGCATGGGTCTGCATATAATTATGATACGCATGTACCGCTATTATTTTTTGGTAAAGGAATTCCTTATGGTAAAGAAATAAAACAGATAAACATTACCGACATTGCACCTACAATTTCAAATTTACTTCAAATTGAATTTCCAAACGGATGTACAGGTAAAATTATTGAAATGAAATAGATTAAGAATTAACCCTGTTTTATTTGCTTTGAACTTAAATAAATTGCTATATTTGTTTAACTATACTATAACTATAAATAATATTTTAAATGAGGGGTTTAATTATTACATTTTTCACAGTTTTATTTTCTATCACAATAGCTAACTCACAAGTAACGGAAGAGTATAAAGTTAAGAGTGTCGAAATCAATGATGCCAGTAACAATACAGGAGTTTCTTTTTCAAGGCAAAACTATATTATATTTACACTTCCAAAAAGTAAAGACAAACCAAACGATAATGATTTCTATGTTTCTTTAGCAGATGAAGAAGGTACTGTATTTGGAAGCCAGTTATTAGATGGTGGTTACAATTCGTATATAAATGAAGTCAGTTTAGTTTTTACAAATGATTTTAAAAAAGTATACTTTTCTAGGAGTTTTATAGGTAGCGATAAAAAAGAGCATTTTGATTTATACGTTGCTAATGTTGATGTTGACAATAGAATAACAAACATAAAACCACTACCTATTAACTATAAAAAATATTCCAATGCTTATCCAAGTTTAAGCTTCGATAATAAAACACTTTATTTTGCCTCTGATAGATTAGAGTCATTAGGCGGTTTTGATATTTTTAAAGTAGATATATTTGAAAACGGAAAAAGGTTTGGAAAAGTTATAAATTTAGGAAGTAATGTCAATACAAAAAATGATGAAATAACACCTTTTGTACTAAAAAACAGGTTGTTTTTCTCATCTAATGGTAGAAATGGTTTTGGTAAATTAGATGTTTTTTCAGTTAATATAAATTTAAAAGAAGAAGCTAAAAATTTAGGGAAAACTTTAAATACTCCTGAAAATGATTTTGGTTATATAAGAAAAATACATAGAAATTACGGTTTTTTAAGTTCAAATAGAGCAGGAGGAAAAGGAAGTAATGATATTTATTATTTTAAAGTAAAAATTATTGAGCCGCCAGTTGTTGAAACTATTGTTGAAGTAAGTAAAGAGGTTAAAGTAAATGAAGATGTTGAAGTAAGTAAAGATATTAAAGTAAATGAAGAAGTTGTAGTTAATGAAAAAGCTAATAGTGATAATGATACTTTAAATTCTCAAAATACAGGTATTGTAAAAGATATAGCTGTTGTTGGTAAACAAGAGAATCTAAAAGCTGATAAAGCAGTTGTTTCACAAGAAGTTGTCAAAGTAAAAGAACCAGAATTTGTAGAAGAAATTATATATGAAGAGAAAACACAAGTAGCAGATAATGTTTATGATTTTCAAAGAAGAACAGCATACAATACAACGAAAGTTGAAGTTGGTAGAATCTTAAAAAAAAGGAAAGATTTTACGAAAGCTGATATTAAATGCGTTAATAAAATTGAAAAATTAAAAGATATTTATTTTGATTTAAATAAATTTAATATTCGTGCAGATGCAAGAATACAAGTCAATAAAGCTATTAAAATTATGAATAAATGTCCTAATTTAAAATTTGTTGCTTCGTCATATACTGATAGTAGAGGTTCGAGTGAATACAATAGAGAATTATCTCAGCGTAGAGCAACATCTGTAGTAAATTATATTTTAGAAAATAGTAATTTATCAGAAGATAGAATTGTTGGCGTTGGTTATGGAGAAAGTAATTTAAAAAATAAATGTTACAACGGTGTTAAATGTTCTAATAAACAGCATCAAGTAAATAGACGGACGGAAATTGAAGTTGTAGTTATTGATTAAACAACTCTAATTATTACGACAATCGTATTGTAAAAAATCCTTGATAATTTAAAATTATCAAGGATTTTTTAATTATAGAATATTTAAATGACTGAGAAAATTACAAAACAGCTTTAAATTGTTTTAAAAAGCGTTCATCATTTTCATAAAACATTCTAATATCTGGTATTTGATAAAGTAACATTGCAATACGCTCAATTCCCATTCCAAATGCAAAGCCCGAATATTCATTAGGGTCAATATTTGCATTTTTTAAAACATTAGGATCAACCATTCCACAGCCCATTATTTCTAACCAACCAGTACCTTTTGTTATTTTATAATCAACTTCGGTTTCTAAACCCCAATATATATCTACTTCAGCACTTGGTTCTGTAAAAGGAAAATAACTTGGTCTCAATCTGATTTTAGATTTTCCAAACATTTCTTTGGTAAAGTATAATAGCGTTTGTTTTAAATCGGCAAACGAAACATCTTTATCAATATATAAACCTTCTACTTGATGAAAAATACAATG
>Ga0256840_1001156_pt1 | contig 25285 bp, 24 predicted proteins | sample 355202metaG_FD_185969 | JGI IMG/M metagenome (GOLD analysis project Ga0256840, IMG submission 185969) | Hydrothermal vent microbial communities from Mid Atlantic Ridge, Atlantic Ocean - 355-202 | ecosystem: Environmental > Aquatic > Marine > Hydrothermal vents | place: Atlantic Ocean: Mid...
AATAGTGTATTTTTAATGCTCAAAATTGGGTGGTTTTAAAAGTAATATTTTTGTTTGTTTGCACTATAAAAATAACACTTTTCACCCAATTTTTTACTATCTATGATGAATTTTTCGGGTTAAATCAGCCTTAAAAAAAGATAATTAGAAACATTTTTATGAAAATTTCTATTTATAATTATACATGTCAATAGTTATTGTAGTATGTAGATATTATATTTGCTGCAAAAATAAGAAAATATCAAAAACATTTTTTATTTCTAAAAATTAGTATACATTTACAATACGAGATTTTAACAAATTATACCCCTGAATTTGAAAAAATATTTATTCATATTGACGTACATTATTTTGAACTCCAATTTGTTATTTGCGCAAATGGATTTAAAAACGGAATCATTAAAATTTGATGATGGAATACATGAAAAAATGTATGTCATTGGAATTGACGATTACCAAGTAATTAAACTAACAAAATTAAAAGATGGAAATTATTCTGGAAATCTAACAAATTATATTTGGGAAAGTAATGATAATGGCGATAAAGTGAAACAAAGATCTCAAAAAAGAGAAATAACTTCCTTAGTGGTAGAAGAACTAATGAACGCCTTAAAATTAAACGAGTTTGAGACAATTCCAGATGGCAAAAATGTTAAAGGATGTATCGTTGGCTCTGGAGGAGTAACAATATCATTAACAACCAAATATCTTAATGAAAGACATACGAGTAAATATTGGGAGCCTCAAAGTATGTTATATTATAGAAATACTAAAATTTCCGAAATTTTGAGAGTTCGTGAAATTTTAAAAATGATTAATGTAGCTATTAATTATGAAGCACAGTACGAAAAATTTGCTAAAAGTATGCCAGATGGACAATATGTATATGGATCGATGAGTTTTGATAAAAGAAGAAAACGAGATTAATAAACCCTTTTAATGCTTAAAAACAAGTTTCTTTAAATAAACCATATTCTTTTTATAATCAATTATAGCATTTCCTTTATTTAAAATATCTGCGCCAATAATGCCATGAACAGCTTTAGCATTGTGTTGAGTTAAAGCAGAATTAACATGAGATAAATCAAAAATAATTAAATGAAGTTTGTTAAATATCCATGATTTAGAATTTTTAACATTAGATATTTTAATTTTATTGTGAATGGATTTTTTAGTTATCATGCCAACAGCACCAGCACCAGCAGCTTTAGTATCCGAGTCTTCGGATTTAAGATTAAAATATGCAATATGCTCAAAGCCTACACAAGAATTTGAGGCACCAGTATCTAAAATAAAGCGACCTTTAACATTATTAATTTTAGCTTTTATTTCATAATGATTGGTTGCAGTTTTTTTTAGTTTTATAGCAATGTACCCTTTTCTAATTAAAATATTCTTTAATTTCATTCGTGTTTTTAATAAAGCGAATACAAATATATTTATATAAACTACAATAATGAGAATAAATGCTAATTATAATAGAAAAATTAAAAAAAACGCTTAAAACCAAAAGGGCTTAACGAGCGTTTTGCAAAATTTTTAAAAAAAGAAGCCTGTCCAAATAATCTACTAATTACAATTAATAGTGTAAAATAAACCAACGATATAATAACAAAATAGAGTATCCAATAAGCAATATAATGGATATTATTCTTAGTAATACCAATAAAAGAAAGGGCAGGTTTAGTAACAATACCAGATAAAGAACCATTAATAGCAAATACAAGTAAAATGAGAATTAACTGAGTATTTGATGAAATATTCCAATGATTTTTTAACTTATCCATATAACACAAAATTAAGCGATAAGAATAATTAAAAGTAACGTTTAAAGAATAAAAAATAACGCAAATAAAAAACTGCTACTAAATTTAGTAACAGTTTTTATTATTAACTTGAGTTTGACTAAGACTTCATATTTACAGAAAATGAAGAAATGGTAAATATTACTTACCAAATAGACCACCGAGTAAACTACCAAGTCCGCCTTTTTTACCACCACCTAAAAGCATTCCAGCAACATCATCAATAATACTACCATCGCCATCAGCATCTAATAGACGGTTAACAAGGCTTTGTTGTTCTTTATCACCACCACCAAGCATTCCACCTAGTAAATCTCCTAAACCACCTTGATCAGCAACTCCTTGAGAACGAGCTTGTTTTCCTAAAGCGCCCATTAAAAAAGGACCAGCAACTTTTAAAATATTCATAGCAGAACCTAAATCAATACCACTAGATTTACTTACAGCTTGTGCAACATGTTCTTGTTTTCCACCAAAAACGTGACCTAAAATACCTTCACCATCTTGTAATACATCATCATCAACACTATCTCCTCCTAAAATACTTCCTAACTTATCCATGATGCCACCATCATGCTTACCGCCAGTAAGAGCACCTAATAATCCAGAAGCACCATCTGGTGTAGATGCATTGTTTTTCATTGCACCTAAAATTAGAGGCATTGCTGCACTCATAGCTTTTTGGGTAGAGCCTTCTCCTAAACCAAATTGTTTACTTGCTCCGTTGATAAGCATTTTTCCCATAGGACCGCTTAATAAATCTAATATTCCTGCCATTTTTCTTTTTTATAAAATGATTAATAATTGTTTTCGCAATTTACACATAAATTGTCACTTTTACAAATGAAAATACCATGCCAGAAATTTAAAATTAGATGAATTAATAAAAAAACAGAATTTAAAATTTAGGTTTATAAGTTTTTTTGCTTTAAGTTTGCACTATTAAAGTTCAATAACTTATTGAAAATGTTATCAAGAAAGGTGGAGGGATTAGACCCTTAGAAACCTTGGCAACCCTTTATTTATATAAAGAAGGTGCTAAATTCTACCAATTTATTTTGGATAGATAACGCAAAAACTACATGCTGTAGTTCTTATGTAACTCTTTTTAACATTTTTCTCAAAGCACACTTTTATAAAAGTGTTTTTGGCTTTTAATTTATTTATTAATTTAAAAAGTAAAGAAAAATGAATGCAGTAAATCTAACAACAAAAATGTTATGCCTTAGCAATTATTTCAAAATAAAAGGAATAACAAAATGTATTGTAGAATACCAAATACAAAAAAATATAAGCAAATGAAAATAGAACTGAATCAATATAACAAACATCAAATTTTTAAAGCAACAAGTGAATCAGGATATTCATTATTAGTTGGAAGAGCAGAAGGAAATAATATCAATGCAATAAAACCAATGGAACTACTCTTAGTAAGTCTAGCAAGTTGTAGTAGTATCGATATCATAAGTATTCTAAACAAACAAAGACAAATAGATTTTAGCTATCAAGTAAAAGTCGATAGTAAAAGAAAAACAGATGAGGTACCAGCAATCTTTGAAGAAATAACCCTTCGTTATATTTTTAAAGGAGATGTATCTCCCAAAAAAGCCAAAAGAGCAGTAGATTTATCTTTAGAAAAATATTGTTCTGTCTCAAAAATAATAGAAGAAACAGTAAAAATTAAATATCAAGTAATTGTAAACGGAGAGAATTATGAGTAAGCATTTTGAAACACAAGCAATAAGAAAACAAACAGAACGCACACAATACGCAGAACATTCTACACCGTTGTATTTAACATCGAGTTTTGTTTTTGAAGATGCCGAAGACATGAGAGCCTCATTCGCAGAAGAAAAAGAGAAAAATTTATATAGCAGATTTACAAATCCGAATACGACCGAATTTGTAAATAAAATGGTAGCAATGGAAGAAGCAGAGGCAGGATATGCGTTTGCAACAGGAATGGCAGCAGTATTTTCAACTTTTGGAGCATTGTTAGAAGCAGGAGATCATATCGTATCGTGTCGTTCCATATTTGGTTCAACACATACGCTATTTACCAAATATTTACCAAAATGGCAGATAAAAACAAGTTATTTTAAAGCAATAGATTCAAAAAAAACGATCGAAAACCAAATACAACCAAATACAAAAATACTGTATGCAGAAACACCGACTAATCCAGCAGTCGATATTTTAGATTTAAAACTGTTAGGAGAAATTGCTAAAAAACACAATTTATTATTGGTAATCGATAATTGTTTTGCAACACCATATTTACAAAATCCGATAAAATTTGGAGCAGATATTGTAATACACTCCGCAACAAAACTAATAGACGGACAAGGAAGAGTTTTAGGAGGTGTAGTAGTAGGAAAAAAGGAACTCTTAAGAGAAATCTATTTGTTCTCAAGAAATACAGGACCAACAATGTCGCCTTTTAATGCATGGATAGTATCCAAAAGTTTAGAAACATTAGCAGTTCGTGTAGAAAAGCACTGTAAAAATGCAAAAAAAGTAGCCAAGTTTTTAGAAAAACATCCAAAAGTAAGTGTGGTAAAATACCCTTTTCTAAAATCACATCCACAATATAAAGTGGCGAAAAAACAAATGAAATTAGGAGGGAATATTATCGCTTTTGAAATAAAAGGAGGTATAACAGCAGGAAAATACTTTTTAAATGCCATAAAATTATGTTCCTTATCTGCCAATTTAGGAGATACAAGGAGTATCGTAACACATCCAGCATCTACAACACACCGTAAATTATCCATAGAAGATAGACAAGAAGTAGGAATAACAGATGGTTTAGTAAGAATTTCCGTTGGATTAGAACATGTAAAAGACATTATAAACGATTTAAACCAAGCATTAAATGAATAAGATAAATAAAGAATTGCAAAAAAGAATATTAGTGCTAGATGGTGCTATGGGAACTATGTTACAACAATATAATTTTACAGAAGAAGATTTTAGAGGAGAACGATTTAAAGATTTTTCAATCTCTTTAAAAGGAAATAACGATTTGTTATCATTAACGCAACCAAAAGCATTAAAAGAAATTCATGCCAAATATTTAGAAGCAGGAGCAGATATTATAGAAACAAATACGTTTTCAGGAACAAGTATTGCTATGGCAGATTATCAAATGGAAGACTTGGTATATGAACTAAATTACGAATCGGCAAAATTAGCAAAAGAAGTAGCAGAAATATATTCGAAAAAACAGCCAGAGAAACCACGATTTGTAGCAGGATCTATAGGACCAACAAACCGAACCGCAAGCATGTCTCCAGATGTAAATGATCCAGGGTTTAGAGCAGTAAGTTTTGAAGATTTAAGAAAAGCATACAAAGAACAATCAGAAGCCTTATTAGATGGAGGTGTAGATTTATTATTAGTAGAAACCGTATTTGACACATTAAATGCGAAAGCAGCATTATTTGCCATAGAAGAAATAAAAGAAGAACGCAAGATTGAAATTCCGGTAATGCTAAGCGGCACCATAACAGATGCGAGCGGACGTACATTATCTGGTCAAACTGCAGAAGCATTTTTAATATCTACATCACACATACCATTATTATCCGTAGGATTTAATTGTGCTTTAGGAGCAAATTTGTTGCAACCACATTTAGAAGCAATAGCTTCCAAAACAAATTTTGCCATATCAGCACATCCAAATGCAGGACTTCCAAATGCTTTTGGAGAATACGATGAAACACCAGAAGATATGGCAGCACAAATAGAAGAATATCTAAAAAAGAATTTAATAAATATAATAGGAGGATGTTGTGGAACAACACCAGAACACATTAAGCAAATAGCAAAATTAGCAGCAAAATACAAACCTAGAAGAGTAGGTAACATCTAGTTAAATAAAGCAGAAATGGAAAACAACAGAAGATACATGCAACTTTCAGGATTAGAACCCTTAATAATAACACCAGAAAGTAATTTTATTAATGTAGGAGAACGAACAAATGTAGCAGGATCACGTAAATTTTTACGATTAATAAAAGAAGAAAAATTTGATGAAGCACTAGCAATAGCAAGACATCAAGTAGATGGAGGAGCACAAATCATCGATATCAATATGGACGACGGACTAATAGATGGCAAAATAGCAATGGTACGCTTTTTAAACCTCATAGCGGCCGAACCAGATATTTGTAAAGTTCCAATTATGATAGATAGCTCAAAATGGGAAATTATTGAAGCAGGTTTGCAAGTAGTGCAAGGAAAGAGTATCGTAAACTCCATATCCTTAAAAGAAGGAGAAGCAAATTTTAAATACCAAGCAAAACTAATAAAACGATATGGAGCAGCAGTCATAGTAATGGCATTTGATGAAAAAGGACAAGCAGATAATTACGAAAGACGCTTAGAAATAAGTAAACGTTCCTATCGTATTTTGGTAGAAGAAGTGCATTTTCCATCAGAAGACATCATATTTGACCTAAATATATTTCCTGTCGCAACAGGAATGGATGAACATCGAAAAAACGCCATAGATTTTATAGAAGCAACACGATGGGTACGAGAAAATTTAGCAAATGTAAGTGTAAGTGGAGGAGTGAGTAATGTATCCTTTTCATTTCGAGGAAATAAAGCAGTTAGAGAAGCTATGCACTCTGTGTTTTTGTATTACGCCATACAAGCAGGAATGAATATCGGTATTGTAAACCCAGCAATGTTAGAAGTTTATGACGATATACCAAAAGATTTATTAGAACATATTGAAGATGTTATATTAGATCGAAGAGAAGATGCAACAGAGCGATTATTAGAATTTGCAGAAACGGTAAAAGGTGTAAAAAAAGAAATTATAATAGAGGATGCATGGCGTAAAAAAACGCTTCAAGAACGAATAACTCATGCTTTGGTAAAAGGAATAGACACACATATTATAGAAGATGTAGAAGCAGCGAGGAAACAAGTAACAAATCCGATAGAAATTATAGAAGGACATTTAATGATAGGAATGAATGTGGTAGGAGATTTATTTGGTTCAGGAAAAATGTTTTTACCACAAGTAGTAAAATCGGCACGAGTAATGAAAAAAGCCGTCGAATATTTGAATCCGTTTATCGAAGCGAGTAAAGGACAAGAGCAACGAGCCCTCGGAAAAATATTAATGGCAACCGTAAAAGGCGATGTACACGATATAGGAAAAAATATTGTAAGTGTTGTTTTAGGATGTAACAATTACAAAATTATAGATTTAGGCGTCATGGTACCACCAGAAAAAATAATAGAAACCGCAAAAAAAGAAAATGTAGATGTTATTGGATTATCAGGACTAATAACACCATCCTTAGACGAAATGGTCTATTTAGCTAAAGAAATGGAACGACAAAATTTTACCGTACCATTACTTATAGGAGGAGCAACAACATCCAAAGCACATACAGCAGTAAAAATAAATCCAGAATATAAAAATGCTGTGGTACATGTAAATGATGCATCTAGAGCAGTAACCATTGTAGGCGATTTATTAAATAAAAAAACTAAAAATGAGTACGTAGCAAAGTTAAAAAAAGATTACGATGCATTTCGAGATAAATTTTTAAAACGAAGTACAACAAAAACCTATGTAAGCATAAATGAAGCAAGAAAAAATAAATTTAAAATAGACTGGAATACAAGTAAAATAGTGAAACCAGCAGAAATGGATGTGCAAATATTAAAACAATTAAGTTTAAAAGAATTGTTGCCATTTATAGATTGGAGTCCTTTTTTTAGGAGTTGGGATTTACATGGAAAATATCCAAATATCCTAAACGATAAAGTGATAGGAAAACAAGCAACACAACTATTTGCCGATGCACAAGAAGTACTGCAAAAAATCATAACAAACAGATCGTTAAAGCCAAAAGCAATATTTGGTTTGTTTGAAGCAAATACAATTCATGACGATGATATATCTATTCAAAAGAAAGGAAAAGAGATTGCGATATTTAGAACCTTAAGACAGCAATCAAAAAAAAGAGAAGGAGTGCCAAATATTGCATTAGCAGATTTTATAGCACCAATAGAAACAGGTAAAAAAGATTATATAGGAACCTTTTGTGTAAGCATATTTGGAGCAGATACATTAGCAAAAAAATACAAAGAAAAAAATGACGATTATAATGCCATAATGGTACAAGCCATCGCAGACCGTTTTGCAGAAGCATTTGCAGAATATTTACACAAACAAATACGAACAAAACATTGGGCGTATAAAACAAACGAAAAATTAACAAACGATGAACTAATAAAAGAAACCTATAAAGGAATACGACCAGCGCCAGGGTATCCAGCATGTCCAGACCATCTAGAGAAAGAAACGATATGGCAATTATTAAAAGTAGAAGAACGCATTGGAGTTACACTAACCGAAAGTTTGGCAATGTATCCAGCAGCATCAGTGTCAGGTTATTACTTTGCCAACGAAGCAGCAAAATATTTTGGTGTAGGAAAAATAACCAAAGACCAAGTCGTAGATTTTGCAAAAAGAAAAAACATCACTAAAGAAAAAGCAACAAAGTGGTTACATCCAGTAATAGCAGATTAAAACCATCAAATTCTTTGCGTAAAAAAGAATTAAAAGAAAAAAGTATCGATTATTTTAATTGAAATATACCAAAATAACTCCTCTTTAAAGAGAGGTTAAGAGAGAAATATGAAAGTAACAGAACACATAAAAAAAGCCAAAGGAAAGACACTCTTTTCCTTTGAAATAATACCACCACAAAAAGGAAAAAACATACAAGCATTGTATAACAATATAGATCCGTTAATGGAATTTAAACCACCATTTATAGACGTAACAACATCGCGAGAAGAACATATATATATCGAAAAAAAAGGCTTGTTAGATCTAAAAATAACAAGAATGCGACCAGGAACTTTAGGAATATGTGCAGCCATAAAACACAAGTACGATGTAGATACCATACCACACGTATTATGTGGAGGATTTACCAAAGAAGAAACCGAATATTTATTAATAGATTGTCACTATTTAGGTATCGATAATGTGATGGCGTTACGAGGAGACTCTATGCGACACGAACAGTATTTTAAAGCAACAAATGGCGGACATAAGTATGCAATAGATCTAGTACATCAAATTCAAAACTTAAATAAAGGAACGTATTTACATGATGTAACAGATGTAGATGACAAATCCGATTTTTGTATTGGTGTAGCAGGATATCCAGAAAAACATATTGAGTCACCATCCTTACAAACCGATTTAAAACGTTTAAAAGAAAAAATAGATAAAGGAGCAGACTATGTAGTAACTCAAATGTTTTTTGATAATAAAAAATATTTTGATTTTGTAGCAGCAGCAAGAGAAATAGGAATAACAGTACCTATAATACCAGGAATCAAACCAATATCCGTAAAACGACATCTACAACTCTTGCCACAGGTATTTAAAATAGATTTGCCAGAAGTATTAATTGCAGAAATAGAAAAATGTAACAATAATAAAGAAGTAAGACAAGTAGGAATTGAATGGAGTATACAGCAAAGCAAAGAATTGTTGGCAGCAGAAGTACCACTATTACATTATTATTCCATGGGAAAATCGGACAATATAAAAGCAATTGCCAAAGAAGTATTTTAAAAAAAGGCAATCTTTTTTAGAAAAGGGTCTTAAAATAACTCGTTATTCTTTCAAATAATTTATTTAAACCGTACCTTTTATTTGATTTCTGTAAATAGAATTCTTAGCCGAACTTACGTTTAGATTATTATTATTTGTATTCCATTTAAAAAACGAACAAAATTTTATATATTAGTCCGATAATTATAAAACAAATAGATGAAAAACTTAGCGTTACATTGGAAGATATTAATTGGAATGGTTTTAGGAATTATTTTTGGAGTTTTTATGATAAAAATAGATGGCGGAGAGCGTGTAGTAACAGATTGGATATCGCCATTGGGAATTATATTTGTAAAAATGCTAAAATTAATTGCAGTACCGCTAATAGTTGCGTCGTTAATAAAAGGAATATCGGATTTAAAAGACATTTCCAAATTTAAAAAAATGGGATTGCGAACCATGATAATTTATGTTGTAACAACAATAATAGCAATTACAATAGGATTAGCATTAGTAAATACCATAAAACCAGGAGAAGGAATTAGTCAAGAAACAGTCCTAAAACTAAAAGATAAATATGCAGATAATAAAAGTGTACAAGCAAAAATCGCAGAAGCAGGAAATCAAAAAGAAAGAGGACCATTGCAATTTTTGGTCGATATGGTACCAGATAATGCATTTAAAGCAATGAGTAATAATAAATTAATGCTTCAAGTAATCTTTTTTACCATATTGTTAGGAATAAGTATGCTACTTATAGATGAAAAAAAAGCAAAACCATTAAAAGAGTTTTTCGATTCGTTAAATGAAGTCGTCTTAAAGATAATAGATTTAATAATGCTAATAGCGCCTTATGCAGTATTTGCCTTATTGGCAACAGTAATTGTATCTGCCGATGATCCTACCATATTATTGGCATTACTAAAATATGCATTGGTAGTCGTATTAGGATTGGTATTGATGATAGCATTCTATTTAATAGTAATTTCTATATACACAAAAAAATCACCACTTTGGTTTTTAAAACAAATTTCACCAGCACAATTATTGGCATTTTCAACAAGCAGTAGTGCAGCAACTTTACCAGTTACTATGGAAAGAGTCGAGGAACATATAGGAGTAGATAAAGAAGTAAGTAGTTTTGTATTGCCAGTAGGAGCAACCATAAATATGGATGGAACAAGTCTATATCAAGCAGTAGCAGCAGTTTTTATCATGCAAGTAATATGGCCAGAGGGATTGGTGTTTAGCAATCAATTAATAATAGTATTTACAGCATTAATGGCATCAATAGGATCTGCAGCAGTACCAGGAGCAGGAATGGTAATGTTGGTAATTGTATTAGATGCAATAGGATTTCCATCCGATTTATTACCAATAGCACTAGCACTTATATTTGCAGTAGATAGACCGTTAGATATGTGTCGAACAGTAATTAATGTAACAGGAGATGCAACCGTATCTATGGTAGTAGCAAAATCTTTAGGAAAACTAGGAGAGCCAAATGTAAAAAATTGGGATGATAATTACAAAAAATAGCTAAAAATAGAAACCAATCAAACCTAAAAATATGAATATTTGTTTTTTAATGTACCCTTGGCACACGATAAAAGCGCCAGAAAATGATTCGAGTGTATGCTTAATACACGAATGTGTAAAAAGAGGACATGGAGTAGCTGTTTGTACACCAGCAAACTTAACCATTCGAAATAGTATAACAAGTGCTTTTTGTACCATTATAAATAAGATGGAAAAAGTCCCAAACAATTTAAAAACCTTTCATAAAAACGCAAAAACAAGAGAAGAAATGTTGCCATTAGCAGGATTTGATGTCATATTTATGCGAGCCGAACCGCCACTAGATCCATTGATGTTAAATTTTTTAGATTCTGTAAAAGAAGATGTGTTTATAATGAATTCTGTAAATGGAATGCGAGTAGCAAATAACAAACTATATACAGCAGTATTTGACGATCCAAAAAATGAAATAATACCAGTAACACATGTATCAAAAAGCAAAGATTATCTCATAAAAATGATAGAAGAATCAAAGTCCGATAAAATGATATTAAAACCATTAAACGGATTTGGAGGTTCGGGAGTAATATTAATAGAAAAATCAGCTATGGGAAACATAAATTCCTTACTAGATTTTTATTTGCAAAATGCCATTGGAGGAAGTGATTATGTCATCTTACAAGAATACATAGAAGGAGCAGAAAAAGGAGATGTAAGAGTGTTACTATTAAACGGAAAACCAATAGGAGCAATGCGAAGAATTCCAGGAGAAAAAGACCATCGATCTAACGTAAGTGCAGGAGGAAGTATAGCCAAACATACTTTAACAGCAAACGAAAAAAAATTATGTGATAAAATAGGTCCAAAGCTTGTAGCTGATGGATTAAATTTTGTAGGAATAGACGTAATTAGCGAAAAATTAGTAGAAGTAAATGTAATGAGCCCAGGAGGTATTACTTATATGAACAAAGTATATCGCACCAGAGTACAAGAAAAAGTAATAGACTACTTAGAAGATAAAGTAGAAGAACTAAATGCAGGATTTAACCGAAGAGCAAGGTTACGAAAAGCGGTAGACGAAGCATAAGCGTACTTTTAAAGCTAAATTAAAAAAATAATATTGTGATAAAAATAAAAGAATGGTTATTAAATAATATAGGATTAATATCTATTTATCTTATAATTACAAGTGTCGGAAATAGTATATTATTCCATTTTTTTAAAAACACAAATATATTGAAATTTACAGATCCAATTTTTGGATTTGACTATATAAATTTGAATTTTTTTAATCTAGATATATTTGATATGCGTATTGCAATTGATGAAAGTTCTTATTTTTCATTTACATACTTAAACTATATTTTTTATTTGTTCTTTTTAGTTGGCGTAATATTATATTGGCATTCAAAACAAAAAGAGAAACGAATTTTAAAATTTAGCTATAGCATTATATTTATTTTTAGTTTTTTGAGTTTATTTAATAGAATTAAATATCTTTTTAAAGCAGAAGAATTTAAACCACTTTATATTGTATTTTTTATGAAGATTATTTTAATTATTTACCTCTGTTATATAATCTTAAAGTATTGGAAAAAGAAAGAAAAATATATAAAAATAGAAAAATTACAATTAATAGATTATAGAAAATTTAAGTATAAAAGGACAATCACTTTTAATCGATTTGTACATTTTAGTATAGATACATTTTTAATTTTTAGTATTTTTTCGAACTATGTTCGAAGGCTTCCAAAAGAATGGATTCGGTTTTTAGAAAACGAATTTGGTAATGATATTTCAAGATTTTTACTATTTACCATATTTAGTACTATTTATTATGTGTTTTTTGAAGCAATATTTAAAACAACACCAGCTAAATATTTAACTAATTCTAGCATAGTAAGTTTAAAAAATAGTCCCCTAAAATTTGAAAATATTCTAGGAAGAACATTAGCAAGACGCATTCCATTTAATTCCTTTTCTTTTTTTGGAAAATTAGGATGGCATGATATGGCATCAAATACAACAGTGGTTCAATTAGAAAAAGATACAGATGCAAAAAAATACGATATAATAATTTCAATTATAGTAATTACAATTATAGTATTATTTACCTATCTAATTGTACGTGAAGATTATTTTAATTTTTTTTAAATCATGATGCAAAAATTAACCATACAAGAAATTATTTCTAAAATAGAAAATGAAGAGAAATTCGAAGCAGTTTCTAGCGATTATTCCTTTACCATAAAAATAGAGAGTTATGTACATTATGTATGTGGAGCTGTACATGATGGACATCAATTTAGAAAAGAACTGTGGCATAAATGTCTGCATACAGAATACGAAAGATGGTTTGAAGAAGATCCAGAAACCAAACAAATGGTAGAAACACATCCGATAGTTATTGCAGGATGTGACTCTAGATTTGAATACGATTTAAACCGAGCACCAGAATCTGCCATATATACAGATGCATGGGGAAAACAATTATGGAAAATACCATTGACCGAAACAGAAAAACAAAGCAGTTTAAAAAAACATGCTAATTTTTACAAAGTAATACAAGCGTTAATAAAAAAACTCGAAGATTTATTTGGAATAGTGATAGTATACGATATGCATTCCTATAATTGGAAAAGATGGAATAGAGAAGTGCCAACATTTAATTTAGGAACAGGAAAAGTAGATAACCAACGCTTTGGAGAAAGTATCGAAGCGTGGAGAGCGTCTTTATCCGAAATAAAATTACCAAATGGTATAAAAAGTACAGCGCTAATTAATGACGTATTTAAAGGAAATGGATATTTTTTAAATTATATAACAACAAACTTTAAAAATACCTTAGTTTTGGCAACAGAAGTAAGTAAAATATATTGCGATGAGTTAAAACAAATCGAATATCCAGAAGTAGTGCAAGCTATTGAAAAAGGATTAAAGAAGCGATTAAAACAACATGCAATGCATTTTTATAAAGAATACAAAAGCAACTAAAATTTGACAACAACAGAATCCATCATATTAGAAATAGATACAAAGTTAGACTTTCTAGTAAAAAAAATAGAACTATTAAATTATATAAATCCATTAAACATAGAAGAAGAGAAACATAAGTTTTTTGAATCTAATTTTTTGAAGAATCCAAAATTTAGTTATCCAAAGTTAGATTTTGATGCTTATAAATTACAAAGACAGTTATTTGCATTAGAAATAGAAAACATTCAAGATAAAACCATAAAAAAAGTATATGAAGATATAATCTACGAATATTCAGGATTAATAGAATGTATAGCAACCATAGGAGAAGGAAAAAAATTCTATTATAATTCATTGCGATCATTTGGAACGCCAACAGAAAAAGATGTAGAAAATGCAAAGTTCATATTACATTTTGATGACGAAATAAATATAGAAAAAAGTTTAGGAAGATTTAATGTAAAAGAAACAGAAGCGTATTTTCGAGAATATTCAAAACAATATGATTTTACCTATCAAATAAAACATTCCGATAAATTATCAGCAATAGCAATGGTGCTTAGTAATGATAAAACCTTAGTATTAAATAAAAACCATACATTTTCTCAGAGCGATATCGATATACTTACCAATCATGAAATAGGAGTACACATGGTAACTACGATGAATAGTATGAGAAATCCGTTAAAAATATTTTCACATGGATTTCCAAACAATGTAGAAACACAAGAAGGACTTGCAGTATTAAACGAATATTTGTCCAATAGTATAACCATAGAACGATTAAAACGATTGGCATATCGAGTAATAGCAGTAAATACCTTAGAAAAAGGATATGATTTTAGGCAGACATTTAAAATGCTATATAATAACTATGATTTACCTAAAGAAATGGCTTTTAATATTACATTACGAGTACATCGAGGAGGAGGATTTACAAAAGATTATTTGTACTTAACAGGATTAAAAAAAATTTACTCGTATTATAAAAAGAAAAAATTAGATAGTTTATTTACAGGAAAGACATCTTTAGAGTATGTTAAAGACATAGAATATTTAATAGAAAATGGATATGCAAAAAACGCAAAGTACATTCCAAATACCTTTCAAACAAATGCATGCGATAGTAATACCATAAATTTTATTTTAGAAAAATTAAAATAATATTTTAACCAGATTATAAAGTTGCATTGATTTGATACTATTTTAATAATTTTTTTTTGAATAAAAAAATAATGCATTTATTCAGATGTTTTAACATTTAATTGTTAGATAGTTAAGAATTTTGTTTAACTTTGAGAATTAAACTAATATTAACATATATAAAAACAACAATTATGAGAAAAATTTTACTATTTATTATTACATTAACAACAGCGATGGCTAGTTATGCTCAATTAACTGAGGATTTTGAAGGAACTACTTTTCCACCAACAGGATGGACACAATTTGCAGGTACTAATGGATTAGGAACAACAATCTCTTGGGATCAAAGTGGAACAACGAATAAATTTGCAAGATGTGTTTGGGAGAATGTAGTTGGAGGTACAGCAGAAGACTGGTTGGTAACACCACAATTTACAGTAGATGCAGCAGCTCCAATATTAGCTTTTGATAATGGAGATAGTGTTGCACAAGAATATGGTTCTATTTATACAGTTAGAGTATCTACTGCTTCACAAACAACACATGCAGATTTTACGATTGTAGATACACAAACAGAAGCAGAGATTTTTCATGGGTTTGATTTTACAGGACAGACACATATTGTAGATTTAACTGCATATGTCGGTCAAGCAATATATGTTGCGTTTGTAATGACAAATGATGATGGTGATTTATGGATTATAGATAATGTAAACATGATAGCAAATGGAACATCTCCAGATAATGCCGTTAACCCTTCTCCAGCAGATGGGGCAATGAATGTTTATATTAATCCAACTGATGGACCAGATGCAGATACGGATCCAGACATGAACGTAGTTATTTCTTGGGAAGGTGCTACTACAGGAGATTTAGCAACTTCTTTTGATGTTTTTATAGGATTAGATCCATTAGCATTAACATTAGGAGGAAATTTCTCTACAGCTCCATTTAATATAAATTGGGGAGGAAGAGCATACTCAACAACATATTATTGGAAAGTAGTTGCAAAAAATGCTTTTGGAGAATCAACGACTTCTCCAATTTGGAGTTTTACAACAGCAGCAGATTCATCAGCATCTGTAGAAGATAATGTGTTAGCATCATCAGTAAGTATATATCCAAATACAGTTACAGACGTATTTACAATTAAAAATAGTAGTACAACAGCATTAACAGAAACCTCAATTTATGATGTAAACGGAAGAGAAGTTTTCCAACAAGATTTAGATAACTTAATAGGAACAAAAACTATAAATATAACAAGCTTATCTTCAGGCATGTATTTTGTTGAATTAAAAGCAGCAAATGCAAAAATAGTTAAGAAGCTAATCAAAAAATAATTAGCAGCACCATATACTGTAAAAACCACTTATAGCGATATAAGTGGTTTTTTATATTAATTGCACATAAAAATAGTTCAAATCTATTTAGCGTATTTTGATGTTGAGTTGGTATTATTAAATGGATGTTGTCTTGATATAGCATCAGCAGATTATAAAAACATATCTAAATGTTCTTTGGTAGGCAGCATACAAGAATCTTTCTTTCCAAACCATTTATATCTATTTTTAGCAATAAAATCATAAAAAAAATCTCGAATAAATTTAGGAAAAATAAAAAAAACAGATAACAATACGTATGGAAAAGGCATTATCGTAGTTATGTGTAAAATAGCACTAGATTTAGAATAAATAGCATTATTTTTAATTAATAATATGCTATCTAAAATATTACAATTATTTTTATCGTTTAATTGTAACAAAAGTTCCTTAGCGACGTCTGATTGTAAAGAAGCAAATAAAAATTTATTGTATTTATCTCTTTTGATAAGAAAATTAACAGAAGAGTTACAAAGATTACAAACGCCATCGAATAAGATAATATATTTGTTTTGTTTCGACATAATACAAAGTTACGATTAATATATGTACTATAAATTTTACTTTCTAAGAAAGAAAGAATAAAGAAATAAAAGAATGATAAAAATTAAAAAACTACATAAATCTTATCCAGTAGGTAAAGATTTTTTACACGTATTAAAAGGAATAGATTTACATATTAAAGAAGGAGAGTTTGTATCCATTATGGGATCTTCAGGTTCAGGAAAATCGACACTACTAAATATTGTAGGATTATTAGATATACACGATGAAGGAAGTTATTATCTAAATGGACAAAAAATTGAAAGTTTAGATGAAAAAAAGGCAGCAATATTGCGAAATAAATTTTTAGGATTTGTATTCCAATCGTTTAATTTAATATCCTATAAAACAGCATTAGAAAATGTAGCATTACCTTTATATTATAAAGGAATTGGAAGAAAAGAACGTCAAGAAATAGCCTTAAATTATTTGGATAAGGTTGGATTAAAAGATTGGGCAAAACACTTACCTAATGAATTGTCTGGAGGACAAAAACAACGAGTTGCCATAGCAAGAGCATTAGTAGCAAATCCAAAGGTAGTTTTAGCAGATGAGCCAACAGGAGCCTTGGATTCGACAACAACAGATTCGGTAATGGAATTGTTAAAAGATATAAACGATGAGGGAATGACCGTATTTGTTATAACACATGAGCAAGAAGTAGCAGACCAAACAGATAGAATAGTAACCTTAAAAGATGGCGTTATTATTAGCGATGAGATAACCGAAAAAGGAAAAAAAACAAAACATTATGTTTGATCTAGATCGTTGGAGAGAAATATTTGAGTCCATAAAAAACAACAAATTGAGAACCATATTATCAGGTTTTACAATAGCATTTGCAATTTTATTATTTACATTATTATTTGGAATAGGAAATGGGTTAAAAAATACATTTGAGAGAGAATTTGCAAAAGACTCAATGTTGTCAATATATATACGAACAGGAAAAACTACAAAACCATATAAAGGCTTACAAAGCGGAAGAAAAATTCAATTAAAAAATGACGATTATAAATTTTTAATCGACGAGTTTGATGATAAAATGCAATCCATTAGTCCAAGAATTCGAAAAAACTTGACCGCAATATATAAAGGAGAGCAAAATAATTATGAATTAAGAGCAGTATATCCAAGTTATCAAATATTAGAATCTGCCGAAGTAGAGAGCGGACGGTTTATAAATATGTTAGATATCAAAAAAAAAGCAAAAGTAATTGCTATAGGTAGACTGGTTGAAAAAGATTTATTTGGACAATTAAGCGCATTAGGAAAAGAAATAAATTTGGGAGGAATGTCATATAAAGTAATTGGGATTTTTTCTGATCCAGGAGGCGATAATGATGAGCGGTATATATACACACCATTTACAACAATACAACGATTGTATGGAAATACAGATGAGGTCGAAACATTTGGAATAACATATAATCCCAAATTAAGTGTCGATGAAGCATTAGAGTTTGGAGACCAAATAGAAAAAAAATTAAAAGAAAAACATAATGTATCGCCAAAAGATCAACGAGCAATACGAATTAATAATTATGCAGATGGAAATAAACAAGTATCCATAATGATGTTCGTGTTAAATATAATTATTCTATTTATAGGAATAGGAACATTAATAGCAGGAATTATAGGAATTAGTAACATCATGGTATACATCGTAAAAGAAAGAACCAAAGAATTAGGAATACGAAAAGCATTAGGAGCAACACCAAAATCAATTATAGGAATGATACTAATGGAATCCATATTTATTACAGCATTATCAGGTTATATGGGATTATTAATAGGATCAGGCGTTTTAAAAGCATTAGGAGATAGCTTAGAAAAATATTTTATACTAAACCCAAGTGTAGACTCAGGAGTAATAATCGGAGCAACTATAGTATTGATAATTGCAGGAACAATAGCAGGATATTTACCAGCAAAAAGAGCAGCTAGAATAAAACCAATAGTAGCATTAAGAGACGAATAGAAAAAGTATATGAAATTTATATTTGATAGAGATACATGGCAAGAAATTTACGGAAGTATACGTAAAAATAAATTGCGAACAGGAATAACCATCATTGGTGTAATGTGGGGAATATTTCTATTGGTTGTTTTGTTAGGAGCAGCAAGAGGAATGGAAAATAACTTTAATAAAATGTTTGGAGACTTTGCAACAAATAGCGTTTTTATTTGGGGACAATCAACAAGTAAACCATTTAAAGGTTTTCAAGAAGGAAAAAGAATACGATTAAAAATTTCGGATGCAAACTATGTACGATCCGAAATAAAAGGAATCGAATTTGTAGTGCCTAGAAACCAATCGCAAGGTTTTGTAGTTAATAAGTTTAAATCGCTTACAACAGGAGTATATGGAGATTTTCCATTATTAGATAAAGTACAGAAAAAAAACTTAGTATATGGTAGGTTTATTAATGAAAATGATATTAAAGAAAAAAAGAAAGTTTGTGTTATTAACGATGATATTTACAAGCAATTATTCGATAAAGGAGAATATCCAATAGGAACTTATATAAAGATAAATGATATTAATTATCTAATAATAGGACATTATAAGAATAAAAGAATGGGAGGAGGACCACAAGGAGGAATACACATACCATTTACAACATTTCAACAAGTATATAACCAAGGAGAAAATATAGGTTGGATAATGGTAACCGCAAAACCAAATGTAAATATAGTACAAGTAGAAGCAGATGCAAAATTATTACTAAATAACTTACATAAAGTACACCCAAAAGACGGAAGAGCATTTGGAAGTTTTAATTTAGGAGACCGAATAAAAAAAATAACAGGATTTCTTACAGGAATGCAATTTTTAACATGGTTTGTAGGTATAGCAACCTTAATAGCAGGAGTTTTTGCAATAGGAAATATATTATTGATAACAGTAAAAGAAAGAACAAAAGAGATAGGAATTCGAAGAGCATTAGGAGCAAAGCCAGGAGAAATAAGAAGACAGATAGTCCTAGAATCCGTTTTTTTAACAATGATAGCAGGAGCGTTAGGAATTATTTTTGGAGGATTTGTATTAATGATAATAGATACAATGTGGGGACATGGAGAAGGAGCAGCATTGGTAAACCCAACAGTAAATATACCAGTCATACTAATAGCCTTTATCACATTAATTGTTTTAGGAACATTAATAGGATTAATACCAGCACAAATAGCGGTTAGTGTAAGACCAATCGAAGCACTAAGAGACGAATAATAATAAAAGAGAATCAATATAATATATTAAAAAATGAAGAAAATTATAATATTTGGAGGAATAGCCGTTGCGTTAATACTAGTATTACTATGGTTTGGAAAGAAAAATGCAAAGTCTGTAACAGAATACGAAACAACAAAAATATCGAGAGAAACTATAATTAAAAAAACGGTAGCAACAGGTAAAGTATTGCCATTAGAAGAAGTAGAAATAAAACCACAAATTTCAGGAATTATAGATAAAATATACTTAGAAGAAGGAGAAATAGTAAAAAAAGGAGATTTAATAGCAACAGTGCGAATAGTACCAAACGAACAATCATTAACTAGTGTAAGAGGACAGATAAGTAATCTTAAAATAAGTTTAAACAATTCCCAATTATCATTTAATAGAAATAAAGCTTTATTTGATAAAGGAGTAATTTCTCGTTCCGAATTTGAAAGAGTAGAATTAGCATATAACCAAGCCAAACAAGCCGTAAAAAACGCACAAAATGACTATCAAATTATACGAAAAGGATCTTCAGGATCAGGAGGCTCAGCAAATACAAATATAAGAGCAACAACTTCAGGAATGATTTTAGAAATTCCTGTAAAAGAAGGATATCAAGTAATACAAAGTAATAACTTTAACGCAGGAACAACAATAGCATCCATAGCAGATATGAGCAAAATGATTTTTGAAGGAAAAGTAGACGAAGCAGAAGTTGGAAAATTGAAAGAAGGCATTAATATTAATGTTACTCTAGGAGCAATTGACGGCAAAAAATTTCCAGCAAAATTAAATTTTATAGCACCAAAAGGAACCGAAATAAATGGTGCAGTACAGTTTAAAATAAAAGCAGACGTAACCTTAGAAAAAGGATACTTTGTAAGAGCAGGTTATAGTGCAAATGCCGACATTGTTTTAGAAAAGAAAGACAGTGTTTTATCCATAAAAGAATCGCTATTACAGTTTGATAAGAAAACCGAAAAACCGTATGTTGAAATTAAAACAGGAGACGGAGAATACGAAAGAAGAGATGTAGAAATAGGAATTTCTGATGGAATAAATGCAGAATTAATTAGTGGAGTTACCAAAGACGATGAAATAAAAATATGGAATAAAAATTCTAAAAAGAAAAAAGAAGAGTAAAAAAACTTGGTATAGTTATTGAAATGTTTAATTTTGAATATTAATAAATAATTTTAAACAAAACATTAGATGAAAAAAATAGTTTTAGTAATTGCATTCGTATTTACAGCAGTAATCGTTAATGCACAAGAGAAAGATGCATACACAAAAGATACCGAAAAATTAGTACAAATAATTTCAGAATCCGCTTTTGAACCAGTAATTAAACAATTTTCGGCAATGGTAGCAGAAGATAAAAAAGAAGCATTCGTAAAAGATTTGAATGCAACATTTCCAGAGTTATATGCAGCGATGGCAAAAATATATAAAGACGAATTTACACATACAGAAATTAAAGATATATTAGCATTTTATGCAACTCCAACAGGAGCAAAATTAGCTTCAAAAACAGGAGTGCTATCTCAAAAAGGAATGGCAGCAGGACAAGAATGGGGAATGAAAATTCAAGCATTAATAGGGAAACACCAATAATCTTAATTTCATACAAACAAAAAACTCGATGTTAAAACATCGAGTTTTTTGTAAAATATTTTATAAAACTAATCGTCCTCACTTGCACGTTTTACAATAGCATCAGGTAAAGATTTTTTAGCTTTAGCACCTAATTTTTTAATTTTTTCAACCGAAGTAATTAAATTACCACGACCCTCAAAAAGTTTGTTCATCGCATCTTTATAGCCATTTTTAGCTTCATCCATTTTTTTACCAACTTTAGTTAAATCTGCAATTAAACCATCAAATTTATCGTATAAAGCACCAGCTTGTCTGGCAATTTCAATAGCATTACGTTGTTGTTTTTCGTTATTCCACATACTATCAATAGTGCGTAAAGTAGCCAAAAGGGTAGAAGGAGTAACAATAACAATATTTTTTTCAAACGCTTTGTTGTACAATTGATTATCGTGATTGGTAGCCACAGCAAAAGCAGGTTCAATCGGTACAAAAAGCAAAACAAAATCAGGAGATTCAATTTCGTATAGATCTTCGTATTTTTTTTCGCTAAGCTGAATAACATGACGATTTAAAGAAGCAATATGTTCTTTTAAAAACAGATTGCGATCTTCTTCTTCTTCAGCATTTACCATTTTTTCATAAGCAGTAAGCGAAACCTTAGAGTCTACAATCATTTTTTTGTTATCTGGCAAATAAATAATAACATCTGGTCTTAATCGTTGTCTGTCGCCATCATTAACCGTAAAACTTTTTTCCATTTCATATTCACGACCCTTCTCTAAACCAGATTTTTCCAAAACACGCTCTAAAATAAGTTCGCCCCAATTTCCTTGTGTTTTACTTTCGCCTTTTAATGCCTTAGTAAGATTATTGGCTTCGGCACTAATTTTAATATTTTGCTCGTGTAAAGATTTTAAATGTTCGCCCAAAGCAGCATGACGTTCAATACTTTCTTTGTTCGAGTTTTCAACCTTTTGTTCAAAATGTAGAATTTTTTCTTGTAACGGATTTAAAATTTGTTTTAAATTTTCTTTATTCTGTTCGGTAAACTTAATCGATTTTTCTTCTAAAATTTTATTGGCTAAATTTTCAAATTCCGTAGTAAATTTTTCTTGTAATTTTTCAACTTCTTGTTTATTTTCAGATAACTTAACTTGTGTATTCTCTAATTCAGCTAATTTTTGTGTTAACTGAATATGTAAAGCATCTTTTTCGGAACGAATTTTTTCACGTTCCGTTTTAATTTCTAAAATTAGCTTTTCGGTATTAATTTTCTCTTCTTGTACTAAATTCTTATACTCAATAAGTTGTTGCTGACTTTGATTTTTAAAAGCATCAAATTGTTGTGCTGTTTGTTTATTGCGTTCTACCAAAGCAGCCGTTTCTTTTTCAAATTTTAATTTAGAAAATAGTTTACCGAGAATAGCACCAATAACTAAGGTAACTATTCCGATAAAAATATATATTAAGTATTCGTTCATTTTGCGCTTATTTTATGTAAAAGTAATTAATATTTTTACAATTCTATGCTTGTAGTATATAAAACAAGACCCTTTCGGTTTTAAAAATCTATTAAATTAGAAATTACCGCTTTTATTTTTCCGTTACTGGTTCGTGGTAAATTATTTACGTATGTATATGTAATATTTAATTGCTCTAATTGACTTTCTAGTCTTTTGGTAATCGTAGCTTCCTTTGTTTTATCGAATTTGGATTGTACTACCAGTTTTATTTCGATATCTTCTAATGTGTGTTGTATTATTTGTGCCGATTTTAAGCCTTCTATATCAACAAACAATCCATGAAAACGTACCATTTTCCGTCCGTCTTTTCCTATAATGACATCTTCTATACGTCCAACGATATCGTCTATTTTTAACATGTTTACATTAGATTTAGTGCTTTGGTCTTTTGCCAATTGTACATTATCTCCAATTCGGTATCGTATAAGTGGTTGGTCGTAATTTAAAAATCCAGTAGCGATTACTTCGCCAGTTTCGCCAAAAGCTACATCTTTTCCGTTTTCGTTTACTACTTCCATGATTCCTGTATCGGCACTAAATAGTAATTCGCCATATTTATTTTCGGATATCATACCACATGCTTCTACACCGCTGTATCCATCATAAACCTTACATTGAAAGGCTTTTTCGATGGTAATTCGCATTACTGTTGTTAATTTTTCGCTAGAGGTCAATACGGCTTTTAGTTTTGGTGTTTTGATCTTTTGTTGGTTGATAAAATCTGCCCAAAAATAAATACTCATGGCATATCCAACTAAGTATTCTACTTTATTTTTTTGTAATCCATTAACATAATTTACAACAGTTTTTTCGGATAAATGATAGGCAGAAAAATAGGTTTGTTTTTCAAAATAGTTGTATCTATAATATGGAGCTTTTGCTTTAGCGTTTGGTAAAATTCTACGTCCACCAATCATGCCTCTTGCCATTTTGTAGTTTACTCCAGCCCAATTTCTAACTCTTACTTCATAGATTGCACTCCACATTTGATGAAATGTTTTATTAAAATAAATTTTAGTTGGCGTTCCTGTACTTCCGCTACTTGCTATAAATTTTCCTTTTTTTCTTTGGTTTGAAAGTAAGGTAGTAGTTCCGTATTTTCGGAGATCTTCTTTTTCTAGATATGGCAATCTTTTTAAATCGTTTAATTCAAAGTTTTCAAAATCTTTTAATGTAAAGCCAAGTGCTCTATATTTTTCTTTATAATAGGGAACATTAGTAAATGCATGAATGAGTATTTTACGCAGTTCTTTTGTTTGGTAATCGTTCCATTGTTTTTTTGAAAATTTTTCATGTTGTTTGTATGTCGGAATTGATATATGAAACTCCTTTCCTAAGCGTTGTTTTTTCCAATAGAAACCATAGATACTTATCAGTATATTTTGGATAAATACTGGTAGAATTGCATATATTTTGGTTATTAGTTTCAACATTTAAGATGTTAATATATTATTCCATTGTTTTATTATTTTATGCCAATCGAATGTGTTTACAATTTCTTGTGCATTTTTATGAATGTCTGCACATAGTTTTTTGGATTTTAATAATTGTGTTACTGGTTCGACAAATGCTTCTGCTGTGATATTTTTTGTTAGTAATATATTTTTCTTATCTGTCCATAAAAAGGGAATTTCTCCTACTGCTGTGGATACAATTGGTATACCACATGCTGCTGCTTCCATGACTGCTGTTCCAAAACTTTCGTAAGAGGTTGTATTTAAAAACACAGTATGATTTTGATAATATTGTGGTAATTCCTGATTTGGTATTGGTCCTAGAATTGTTATATTTTTTTCTAAATTCAGTTCTTTTATTAATGCTTCTATTTTGGATTGTAACCCTTTATTTGGTCCAATCATACTAAGTTGAATTGTTGGAAACTCTTTTTTTAGTTGGTGTACTAATTTTACTGGAATTTCTGGATTATAAATACTTGTAAAAGCTCTTACCCAAAGTAAATGTAATGGTTT
>Ga0256840_1001157_pt1 | contig 25285 bp, 26 predicted proteins | sample 355202metaG_FD_185969 | JGI IMG/M metagenome (GOLD analysis project Ga0256840, IMG submission 185969) | Hydrothermal vent microbial communities from Mid Atlantic Ridge, Atlantic Ocean - 355-202 | ecosystem: Environmental > Aquatic > Marine > Hydrothermal vents | place: Atlantic Ocean: Mid...
AGATGGTTTTGTAGTGAGCTTGTATTTACGGCATTTAAACAAGCTGGAGTGGAACTTCTGAAGAATACCTATCCATCAGAAGTCAGTCCTCGTCTATTTCTTAAAAGTCCACTCCTCCAGTTTGAATATTCTACAAAACTACCAGAGGTGAATCATGGCATTCAAAGAAGCACTTCAAAAAGTCCTGCGGTTTGAAGGCGGTCTTAAACTCCACAAAAATCCAACAGAAGCCCTTGAGACTTACGCTGGCATCTACCGCAAAGCTCACCCGGAATGGGAAGGCTGGAAGTGGATAGACAGAGGAGAGAAACCACCTTTTGAGCTTGTGGAAAAGTTTTACTACGAAAACTTTTATAAACCTTTTGAGAAAATAGAAAGTGAAAAAATTAAAGACCTTCTTTTTGAAACTTCAGTTAACCTCGGTGTCCGTCAGACAGTAAAACTGCTTCAAAAAGTCCTCGGAGTTAAAACAGATGGCAAACTTGGACCAAAAACCCTTTCTGCCGTAAACAGCATAAATCCCGAAGAATTTATAAAAGACTTTATCCTTGCAAGAATAGCATTCTATACCGCATTAGCAAACAGAAATCCAAAGAAATACGCTCTTTATCTTAGAGGTTGGATTAACAGAACCTTGGAGGCTTTATCATGGGCATATTCTCTTTCTTAAGCAATCTGGCAGGGAAAGGAATCCTTGACGGAGTTAAAGACATAGTTGACGAATTTGTTACAACAGATAAAGAACGTTTTGAACAGATGCTCAAAAAAGAAGAACTCCGCATCAAAGAAGAACAGCTCCAACTTGAAAGAGAAAAGACATATTTGCGGGATACTCAAAGTGCCAGAGAGACTTACGCAAAAGTCTCCACTTCAGACAAAGCGCCATTTATAAACAAGATATTTCCGTCAGTGCTTGCGATGTTCACTGTTATGCTGACCTTTATTCTCTTTTTCTATTTTTCCCAGGGAAAATTTGAAGGTGGACAAAAAGACATAGTGATATACATCCTCGGCGTTCTGTCAACAATCACGACCCAGATATTTGCCTTTTATTACGGAAGTAGTCTTGGTTCAAAAAACAAAGAAGAAATCATCAAAAACCTTGGAGGCAATAAAAATGGACTACTTTGACAAAATAGTGGCAATTCCAAAAGATTTTTCAAAACACGATTTGGAAGAGCTTAAAAACCGATATCCGGAACTTGACTTCCATATAGTAGAAACTCCTATTGGCGTGAGATTGAAAATCTCAGGAAACACCACGGAAGAAACCATAAAAGAAATAGAGTTCTTTTTGGAGAATAGATGAACTTCAAAAACACAGACAAAGCTTTGCACTTCATAGCTGGAATGCTGACAGCTGCTCTATTCTCTTTTTACAGCGTCAAACTTGCATTAATAGCCACACTTCTTGTAGCGCTTGCAAAAGAGATATACGACGCAAAAAATCCCGAACACACACCGGATTTTCTTGATGCTATCGTGACAGTTCTTGGCGGAATGTTTACAGTTCTGTTTTTTTGAATTTTAGTGGAACACCGTTCCACTTTTTTTCAAAACCCTCTGGAAAACTTGCGACACAACGCCTAAAATCTAAAACATTATTGTAGATGTTCCACTTTAAATTCAAAATTAATGGAATAGACATTTTAATGGCTAAAAACTATTATAGTGACAAAATAAAAATGGCTCCCCGGGCCGGCCTCGAACCAGCGACCTGGTGGTTAACAGCCACCCGCTCTACCTGCTGAGCTACCGGGGAATATTGACGGTGAATAATATAGGACGTTGAGCTTTATCTGTCAACTTTTTATAGGTAAAATTTTCTAAAAAAGTTTTATTTCTACTTTTCCTATAATTTCCTTCGCAAATTCCGTTCAATCTGGTGTAAAATTAAGCGGGAGGTTTTATAGATGGCTTTACTTGCTCCGTCGATTCTTTCTGCGGATTTTTCTAATCTGCAAAAAGATATAAAAGAGGTTGTTGCTGCTGGTGCCGACCTTATACATGTTGATGTTATGGATGGAAGGTTTGTTCCCAATATTACAATTGGTCCCTGTGTTGTTGAAAGTATCAGGAAAGTGACAGATACTCCTTTTGATGTTCATCTTATGATTGTTGAGCCTGATAGATATATAAGAGATTTTGCAGATGCGGGGGCGGACTGGATTTCTGTTCATGTTGAGGCTGTGGTTCATCTTCATAGAACGGTTTCAATGATTAAAGAGCTTGGTAAGAAAGCCGGTGTTGTTTTAAATCCGGCAACGCCTGTTTCTCTGGTTTCTGAGATTCTTCCTTTTGTGGATTTTGTTCTTGTGATGTCGGTTAATCCCGGTTTTGGCGGACAGAAGTTTATAACTCAAACTGTTTCCAAGGTAGGAGAGCTTGACTTTATAAGGAAGGAGAATGGTTTTAATTTTCTTATAGAGATAGATGGGGGGATTAAGACCGATAATGTGAGGCAGGTGATTGAGGCTGGGGTTGATGTTGTGGTTGCAGGCTCGGCGGTTTTTAAAGGTGATGTAAGGAGCAATGTTGGAAAATTTAAAGAACTGATTGGAGGTTAATAGATAATGAATCAGGTAAAGTTGATTACCGGGAATGCTAATCCTGAGCTTGCAAAGTCGGTTGCTGCTCATTTGGGAATTCCGTTGGCAAATGTTACGGTAGGTAGATTTAGTGATAGTGAGATTCAAGTTGTTATCAATGAAAGTGTAAGGGATGATGATGTTTTTATTATTCAGCCTATTTGTAGTCCTGCAAACGATTTTATAATGGAGCTTTTATTGCTTTCCGATGCTTTAAAAAGAGCTTCGGCGGGAAGGATAACGGCAGTTATTCCCTATTTTGCTTACGGAAGGCAGGATAGAAAGCTTAATCCGAGAGATCCTATATCTGCGAGACTTCTTGCGGATATTATTACTGTTTCAGGGGTAAATCATATAGTGGTTGCGGATTTGCACGCAAAACAGGTTGAGGGTTTTTTTGATCTTCCTGTTGACCATCTTCAGGCAAGGCCTGTTCTTTCGGAATATTTTTTGAGGCAAGGTTTTGGAGAGGAGGATACGGTTATTGTTTCTCCCGATATAGGCGGTGTTGCAAGAGCAAGGAATTTCGCTAAAACGTTTAACGCTCCGATAGCTATTATTGACAAGAGAAGGCCAAGACCGAATGTTGCAGAGATTATGAATATAATCGGAGATGTTGATGGGAGAAAGGCGATAATAATTGATGATATTATTGATACTGCCGGAACAATAGTCAATGCTGCAAAGGCTATAAAGGAGAGAGGAGCTGTTGAGGTTTACGCGACATGTACCCATCCCGTGTTTTCCGGTCCTGCTATTGAGAGGCTTTCTAATGCTGTAAAGGAAAGTGTTCTTAAAGAAGTGGTCGTAACCGATACTATTCCATTAAAAGAAAAGTTTGAAGGTGTTAGGATTCTTTCTATTGCAGGTATGCTTTCAGAGGCAATAAGGCGTATTCATTTTGGAGAATCCGTAAGCAAGATGTTTAATTTGTAAAAGATAGGGGGCTCAAGCCCCCTTGCTGTTATCTATAAAGTGGTGCCATTTCAGGATATAGAGGATGTTTTCCACACATTTCGATAACTTCAGCTTTTACTTTTTCGATTACTGAATTATCGTCAATGTTTTTAAGTACGGTTGCGATTAGTTTGGCAATTTCCCTTGCTTCCTGCTCTTTAATTCCCCTTGTCGTTACTGCGGGAGTTCCTACTCTTATACCGCTTGTAACAAATGGGCTTCTTGTGTCAAATGGAATTGTGTTTTTATTGACGGTTATGTTAGCTTTTCCAAGAGCAGCTTCTGCTTCTTTTCCGGTTATATTTTTATCGGTAAGATCAACAAGTAGGAGGTGGTTATCCGTTCCACCGGAAACAATTCTGAATCCTTCTTTTTGTAGCTCTTCTGCCATAGCTTTTGCGTTTATGATAACCTGTTTTTGGGATTCTTTAAACTCCGGAGTCATCGCTTCTTTGAATGCAACAGCTTTTGCGGCTATTACGTGCATTAATGGGCCACCCTGAAGTCCTGGGAATACAGATTTGTCTATTTCTTTTGCAAATTCTGCTTTACACATTGTTACACCGCCACGGGGGCCTCTTAGTGTTTTGTGGGTTGTTGTGGTAACAAAGTGGCAAGGTTCGGTAGGTGACGGATGAAGTCCCGTAACTATTAGACCGGCGATATGAGCAACATCTGCCATCAGGTAAGCGCCGACCTCATCGGCTATCTCTCTGAATTTAGCAAAGTCTATTATTCTCGGATAAGCGGACGCTCCACATATTATAAGTTTTGGTTTGTGTTCTTTTGCAAGTTCTGCAACCTGGTCAAAGTCTATAGTTTCCGTGTCTTTTTTGACGCCATACTGAACGACGTTGTAGTATTTTCCTGTCATGTTTACCGGAGAACCGTGGGAAAGGTGTCCACCGTGAGAAAGGTTCATCGATAGTATTGTATCTCCCGGTTTTAGCATTGCAAGGTAAACAGCTTGGTTTGCCTGTGAGCCTGAGTGGGGTTGAACGTTTATATGTTCTGCATTGAAAAGTTTTTTGCATCTTTCGATTGCAAGGTTTTCTACGATATCAACGCATTCGCAGCCACCGTAGTACCTTTTGCCGGGGAGTCCTTCAGCGTACTTGTTTGTTAAAACGGAGCCTTGAGCTTCCATTACCGCTTCACTTGTGAAATTTTCAGAAGCTATTAGTTCAAGGTGTTCATTTTGACGCTTGAATTCACACTTTAAAGCTTCGAAAACTTCCGGGTCGAATTCTCTTACTTTTCCTCTCATTTATATCCTCCAAAGAGTTATTTTTTAAATTTTTTTTCAATCTCTGAAATTTTGTTTATTCTCTTTTCATGTCTTTCTCCGTCAAAAGTTGTTTCAATCCATGTTTTGACTATCGCTTTTGCAAGTTCATCTCCTGTTACTCTACCACCTAAGGCGAGAACGTTTGCATTGTTGTGTCTTCTTGACATTTCCGCGGCGAAAATGTTGTAACAGAGAGCTGCTCTGATTCCGGGGACTTTATTTGCTGCTATTGATATTCCTATTCCGGTGCCGCAGATAAATATTCCCCTATCTGTTTCGCCGTTCATTATACTTTCCGCAGCTTTTAGAGCAAAATCAGGGTAGTCCACCGACTTTTCTGAATCGGTTCCAAAGTCTATAAATTCAATTTTCAACTCTTTTAGTAAGTTTTTTATGGTTTCTTTTAGTTTGTACCCTCCGTGGTCACTTGTGAGAGCTATTTTCATTATTCCTCCGTTGTTTGTATAGGGTTGTAAAATTATATTACAATGATTGCCGGTGCAATTTTAAACCGAAGGAGTGCGTATGAAAAGAGCGGTTTTCTTTTTTATGTTGTCTTTGATGTTATCAGGATGTGTGTCTCTTGTAGGTCCTAATGCTTATACTGTTAGGGAAAAACCTCGTGTTTTGAAAAAGAAACCTAAGGTAAAAAATATTTCTGAAAAGAAAGAAAATACTAAAAGTGCTATAGGATGTAAAAAAACCTACAAGGTATGGGGAAAACAGTACTGTGTTTTGAAACATAGTTACGGGTTTGAAGAAGTGGGGATAGCATCCTGGTATGGTCCCAATTTTCACGGGAAGAAGACTGCCAGCGGAGAAACTTACAATATGTATGAAATGACGGCAGCTCACAAGTCGTTGCCTCTTGGGACTTATGTGAGGGTTAAGAATCTTGAAACCGGAAAAAGCGTTATTGTTAAGATAAATGATAGAGGACCTTTTGTTCCTGGTAGAGTTATTGATCTTTCTTTTTCTGCAGCTAAAGAGTTGGGAGTTGTTGCTAAAGGGACGGCAAAAGTTAAGTTAATTGCTCTCGGGAAGAAAGATGACGGTTTTTATACTCCCGTAGATTATAAGAAAGGTGATTTTTATGTGCAGTTTGCCGCTTTTAAGGAGTTTAAAAATGCCGAGAAACTTAAAAAGGAATTTGAGCAAAAGGTTGAGAATGTAAAGATTATTCAGGCTTTTGGTCTTTTTAGGGTAGTTGTCGGACCTGAGTTAACTTATGTGAGAGTTATGGAGTTAAGAGATAAGCTTAAAACTGTTTATCCTAAGGTGTTTGTTATAAGGGTGAATTAAGAGGTTTCTATATGAGATTGATAGATAAAGATGATATTAAACATTATTCGAAGGTTTACGATGCTATTGTTATCGGAAGTGGTGCTGCGGGACTTTTTTGTGCTACAAAACTTTCCCATGTAGGGTTAAATGTTTGTATTTTGACAAAAGATAGTGCCGATACGTCTTCTACTAAACTTGCGCAGGGCGGGATAGCAGTTGCCCTTCCGGTTAATGATTCTCCTTCTTGTCATTATAACGATACGATAAAGGCCGGAGCGGGTCTTGTCGATAGAAAAACGGCTCTTATTCTTGTTGAGGAGGGAGTTAAAAGAGTTATAGATCTTATAAGAATGGGTGCAACCTTTGAGATGGATGAGCTTGGTCTGTTAAAGTTTACGAAAGAAGCAGCTCACTCTGTTCCGAGGATCGTTTACTATAAAGACAAAACAGGTGAAGAGGTTGAGAGATCATTGCTTGACACTTATAGAGGTGATATTGTCGAGCATGCTTTTGTGAAAGAGCTGATAGTTAAAAATGGAAGATGTTATGGTGTTGTTTTTGAAAATAATGGAAATAATTTTGCGATCTACGCTCCTGTCGTTGCCATTGCAACCGGCGGAGCGGCAGGACTTTATGAAAAACATACCAATCCCGAAACCTCTACCGGAGACGGGATAGCAATTGCCCTTCGCTACGGTGCTGTTTTAAAAGATCTTGAATTTGTGCAGTTTCATCCTACTGCGTTTGTTAACGAGGGAAGAAGTTTTTTGATTTCAGAGTCTGTAAGGGGGGAAGGTGCCGTAATAGTTGATTCATACGGAAGGCGATTTATGGGAGATTATCATCCTTTATGGGAACTTGCTCCCAGGGATGTTGTTACGAGAGCTATAGAAAATCAGAAAAAGATAACCGGCGGGAAGATTTTTCTCGATTTCAGACCTATTGAAAAGGAAGGAATAGATATAAATGAGAGGTTTCCTACAATAACTCAAAAACTGAATGAGGTCGGGATTGATGCTAAAATGGATTTAGTACCTATCTCTCCTGTCGCTCATTACTATCTCGGTGGAATAGCCGTTGATACGTTCGGAAGGACAAATATAAAGGGATTATTTGCCATAGGAGAAGCTTCCTGTACCGGTGTTCACGGAGCTAACAGGCTTGCGAGTAACTCTTTACTCGAGTGTCTTGTTTTTGGGGAGAGAACGGCTTACGGGATGTATCGAGATTTGAGAATTCTTTCACTTAATTTTAAAAAAGTTTCCTTTAAAAAGATTCCTTGTTTTCCTTATGAGAAAGGGAATGATGTTTTTACTTCTGATGATTTGAGAAAAGTGATGTGGAAATATCTTGGAATAATGAGAGATGGCTCCGGATTGACAAAAGCGATAGATGTTTTTCGTCAAATGATTATTTCTTCTTCTTCGTTTGAAGTTAGAAATAGTGCCGTTTTATCACTGGCTATTGCTATAAGTGCTATGAGAAGAGAGGAAAGCAGAGGCGGCCATTTTAGAAGGGATTATCCTTATGAAAGGGAAGAGTTTAAATTTCATAGTTCTTTTATTTTGCGTGACCTTTTAAATTCTATTTGATTTTAGGCTTTTTCAGGAGGATAATGATGATGCTTATTGATAAAATAAAAGGGACTATTTTTGGCGGAGCGATAGGGGATGCTCTTGGGACGGTTGTTGAGGAAATGGATAGAGAAACCGTTAGGCGTTGTTACGGAGGTGCCGTAACCGGTTTTGTTGAACCATCCGTCGAATCTGTATGTTCCTTTTTGAAGAAGGGGCAGTATTCTCACGAAACTCAGATTTTTCTGCTTGCTCTTGAGATGTATGTTGAGAAAAAGAAGCTTGATGAAGTTTGTTTTATAGATAAGTTAATAGAATGGGTGGATAATGAGAAAGAGCATAGGTATCCTGCCGGAGGACATCTGAATGCTGCTATTTCTTATAAGAGTGGAGCAGAGTTTAATGATGCTCGGGTAAGAGGGGTGGAAGTGGATGGGATAATTCCGTCTGTTGCTTCCGGTTTGTTTAGATGGGATAACAGTGACGAGGCCTATCAGGAAGGGACCTATCTTGCTTCTCTGGTGTATAAAGATGAAGTCTTAATAGATGCTGCGGGAGTTTTGGCGGTGGCAGTATCTTCAATTGCCGGAGAGCGGATTTTTTTTGAAACGGAAGATGGAAAGATAAATTTTATTGAGCTTTTAATTTCATTTTCTCAGGTTGATATTGTTAAAGAATATCTTAATCAAGTGATTTCCGCTTTAAGAGAAGATTTGGAAGATATGGATGAATTGATTCTTAGATTTGGGAATGGGAGTTTTGTTCTTGAGTCATTGTCTCTTTCACTTTATATATTTTTAAAGTGGGGGAAAGATTTCAGAAAAAGTCTTTTAAGAGCGGTTAATTCTTATGGAGAGTTTGGAGGAGATACCGACGCGGTAGGTTTTCTTACCGGTGCCCTTTCAGGATGTTATAACGGTATAGATGCAGTTTCATCCGAGTGGATAGAGAAAATAGAGAACAGAAATTATTTAAATCTCCTTTCCGAAAAGTTCTTTGAAAAAATTGAAAATGGGTAAAATCCTTGAAATTATTAGAGATGAGTGGCTATTTTTTGTAGCAGTTACGGCTACGATTATATCTTCTCTTGCCTTTAAGAGAATGCCTGAAATTTCAAAAGGTGATTTAAAAATACTTATTATTCTTTTTAATTTTCTTATAATCGCAAAAGGACTTGAAAAAAGTGGCCTTTTCGTAAAAATTGCATTCTACTTTGAAAAAGGGAACCCTTTCTTGAAACTCACACTGTTATCGGGAATACTTTCAATGTTTGTAACAAACGATATAGCTCTGTTTACCGTTGTTCCACTTACCCTTTCTCTCTCTATCCCTCCGGAAAAGATAATGCTTCTTGTTATACTGGAAACACTATCTGTAAATGGAGCCTCTGCGCTGACACCGTTTGGAAATCCTCAAAACATATTTATTTATTACTATTATAATTTGGATTTTACAACCTTTACAAAACTAACCTTTCCGTTTTTCATGCTTTCCTCTACTTTAATACTTGGACTGGCTCTATTATGGGGAAGAAAAGAGATAAAAATTACAGAAAAAAAATGTGAAAAAGGGTTAAACAGAAAAAAAGCTACAATTTACGGCAGCTTTTTCATAATGTTTATAGGCGTAATATTTCATATTTTTCCTATAGAGACAAGTGTTATTCCACTGCTTTTTGTCATTTTTAAAGATAAAACCATTTTGAAGAAAGTTGATTATTTCCTCTTATTTACATTTCTGGCGTTTTTTGGATTTACTTCAAACATCAGCTCAGCTCTTAAGTTCTCTCTGTCAAACACACACAAAACATTAATTTATAGTGCTTTCATAAGCCAGATAATAAGTAATGTACCGGCAGCACTGCTTCTTGGAAAGTTCACGAATCTATGGAAAAGTCTTTTAATAGGTGTTAATGTAGGTGGATTTGGGACGCTTATAGGTTCTTTAGCAAACCTGATAGCTTTTAAACTTTTTAAGAATAAATTTAGTAACCTGACAGGGAGATATCTTTTAATTTTCCACTTGGCCAGCTTTTTTCTGTTTTTCGTATCTTTAGTTTTTTCATTAATGATAATTTAAGGACAATAAGAGGCACGGATTCAAGATTACTTATTTAGTTTTTTAGACTGTCTCTCTTGAAATGTTATGAGATTTTAGTGGCAGAAAGTAACAAGGCGAAGGGGTAAGTACTTCGCCTTTATATTTCAATGGTGATGCTTTTTCTTCCTATTTTCAAGTCTATCAAGTGCTTCAAGAAAGGCAAGAGCGGATGCTCTAACTATATCGGAATCGACTCCTCTACCACTTACGTTTATTCCTTCAAATTCTACCGTTAGAAAAACTTCGGCAAGTGCATCCGTTCCGGATGTTAGAGCTCTTATTTTAAAGTCTTTAAGCTGTATTTCCTCTCCTATATTTAGAGCATTTTTAATCGCTTTATATGTGGCATCGACCGGTCCGTTTCCCACTGCAAGCCCCAACTTTTCCCCGTTAGGTATTTCTATTTTTACGGTTGCGGATGGGATTATTCCTTCACCGCTGACAGCTTGATTGTATATTAGCTTGTAGTTTTTATCTTTTTCTTTTTTATCAAGTCCTTCTACTATCAGTTCTATATCGATATTAAATATCTCTTTTTTTCGAGACGCAAGCTCTTTGAAACTCTTAAATGCTTCATTAAGTTGCTCCTCTGGAAGCTGAATTCCCATCTCTTCAAGTTTTTTCTTAAACGCATGTCTTCCTGAATGTTTTCCCAGAACGATTTTCGATTCTTTAAGTCCAATATCTTCAGGCTCCATAATTTCATAGGTTTCTTTATTGGCAAGAACTCCGTGTTGATGTATTCCGGATTCATGGGCAAAGGCGTTATCTCCTACGATAGGTTTTGTTCTTGATATGATAATACCCGTTAATCTGCTTACAAGCTGGGAGGTTCTATATATCTGGGTTGTGTTTATGTCTGTATAGACCGGAAACTGGTCTCTCCTCACCTTTATTGCCATAACAATCTCTTCCATGGCAGCGTTCCCAGCCCTTTCTCCTATGCCGTTTATTGTACATTCAACCTGTCTGGCACCTGCTTTTATAGCCATCAAGGAGTTGGCTGTGGCTAGACCAAGGTCGTTGTGGCAGTGAACGCTTATAATCGCCTTATCTATGTTTTTAACATTTTCTTTTATTGCTGCTATTCTGTCGTACCACTCATCTGGAATTGCATAACCTACCGTATCAGGTATGTTAACAACGTTTGCTCCAGCTTCTATTACTGCTTCAAGGACTTCGTAAAGGTAGGAAAGCTCTGTCCTTACGGCGTCTTCGGGTGAGAATTCTATTTCCGCTCTCCCTTTGCTAATCTCTTTTACGAGTTTTACGGCTCTTACAGCTCTTTCCAACACCTCTTTCCGTGACATTTTTAGTTTATATTTTAAGTGGATATCTGAAGTGGCTATGAACGTGTGTATTCTTGGTTTTTCGGCATCTTTTAGAGCTTCCCATGCAGTTTTTATATCGGATTCGACTGCTCTTGCAAGGGAACAAACAGTTGAATCTTTGACTTCTTTGGCTACTCTCTTTATAGCTTCAAAATCCGCAGGAGAACTTATCGCAAATCCGGCCTCTATTATGTCAACTCCAAGACGTTCAAGTTGCTTTGCTATCTGTACTTTCTCATCAACGGTCAGATTAACTCCCGGGGTTTGTTCTCCGTCTCTTAAAGTAGTGTCGAATATATGAATTCTGTTCATTATTGCCTCCGTTGGATAGTGAAGATTATTCAATATTATATTCGAGATTTTTCTTTTTCAAGAAAAAATTGGGTATGATTTTAATAATTTTAAATTAAACAGAATGGATTAAGGGAGGAATTTTATGAAGGTAACTACAAAAACTCTTCAAGATATGAAAATTCGTAGCGAGAAAATTTCTATGATAACTGCTTATGACTTCACCAGTGCTGTTATAGTGGATAGCGCTGGTATTGATGTAATACTTGTAGGAGATTCCCTTGGGATGGTTGTTTTAGGTTATGATTCTACGATTCCGGTTACAATGGATGAGATGATTCATCATACAAAAGCGGCAGTTAGGGGAAGAAAAAGAGCCATGGTTATTTTTGATATGCCATTTCTTTCCTACCAGACAGGGTTAAAGGATGCTGTCTTAAATGCCGGTAGGGCATTGAAGGAAACCGGATGTGATGCTGTGAAATTAGAAGGCGGGGTAGAACAGAAAGAAACAATTAAAACTCTTGTGGCTGCCGGAATTCCTGTTTGTGGTCACATAGGGTTGCAACCTCAAAGCGTAAATGTTTACGGTGGATATAGGTTGAGAGGAAAAGCGGATGAGAAAAAAAGGCTAATTGAAGATGCAAAGGCTGTTGAGGAAGCGGGAGCTTTTGCGGTTGTTCTTGAAAAAATCCCTGCCGAGCTTGCGAAAGAGATAACAGGGGTTGTTTCTATCCCTACGATAGGTATAGGAGCCGGACCTGAATGTGATGGGCAAGTTCTTGTTTTTCATGACCTTCTTGGTATGTTTGATAAGTTCAAGCCTAAATTTGCAAAAAGATACGGTGAACTTGGGAAGGAGATGAAAGAAGCTATAAGTTCGTATGTTGAGGAAGTTAAAAAAGGTATATTTCCCGACAAGGAGCATTCCTACTGATGGTTGTTCTTGAATGTGTGGATATATGGAAAAGTTTTCCGTTTAGGAAAAATTTCTTTGGGAAAATTACTGAGAAAAAAGAGATTCTTAAAGGTGTCTCTTTAAAAATAGAAAGAGGTAAAACCGTTGCCTTGATGGGAGAAAGCGGTTCGGGTAAATCAACGCTTGGGAAGATTCTTCTTGATTTAGAGAAGCCGGATAGTGGGAGAATTCTTTATAAAAATAGAAATATTAGGGAATTAAGTAAACGGGAGTATAGGAGTTATCGTATTTCTGTTCAAACGGTATTTCAAAATCCTTACGGATCATTGAATTCCAAAATGACAGTTAAAGAGATAATATCCGAAGGTTTAAGATTAAATTTTTCTTTTTCTAAGAGTGAAATTGATGAAAAATTGAACGAAACACTCTGTTTTGTCGGGCTTTCCGAAAATTTGAAGGACTTGTATCCTCATCAAATTTCTGGAGGGCAAAGACAAAGAGTGGCAATAGCAAGAGCTATTATTATGAGACCGGAAGTCATTATTGCCGATGAACCTACGTCTGCTCTTGATGTGTCCGTGCAATCTCAGATAGTAAACTTGTTTTTAAATATTCAAGAAAATCTAAAAATCAGCTTTCTTTTTATCTCTCATTCGCCGGGAGTTGTGGAATCTATCGCTGATGATATATATTTATTAAAAGAAGGAAGGTTATTTTACGGAATTTAATAAATTTTTATAAAAAGTTTTGTTTTTTTGTTTTTTTTTTGATAGTATACCACCAATAGTATTTGTTGTTTTAAGGAGTGTAAGTGATACTTTAGGAGGTGTGGAGATGAGAAAGAAGTTGCTGTTCGGGACTTTGATGGCGGTTCTCCCAGGTTTTATGTTAATTCAGAATGCGTCTGCCGTTGTTGGTCCTTGTGTAAACTGTCATACAATGCACAACTCTCAGCACGGGAATTATCCGTGGGATAACAATGCTACTTATACTACGGGGACTCAAGGGTCAACCAATGTCGTTCCGATGACTTTTAACAATGGTACTACCCCTATTAGAAACCTTCTCCGTGGCGATTGTCAATACTGTCATACATCTGGAATGGCTCCTTTGGCAGGTATGCTTTATTCCGGGGATCATGTTTGGCCCTATGTTGATTCCACTACTGCGCCGACTTATCCTTCGACCGGTGATGCTTATACTACTGGGACTTATGCTTCTGCTACTTGGGGAGAAAATAGAGCGTTGGCTGGTGGTAGTTTCTATTGGGGAAGAACTCAGGATCAGAGGTTCGCTCATAATGTTCTTGATCTTGGCATGCCGTCTGACTCAAATACCGGTTTGACTCCTCCGGGATGGGATGCCAATGCTACCCATTTTACAGATGCGATAGACGGTTCTAAAGTAGCAAACGGTGAGACAACATGGACTCAGCAGTTAACATGTGCAGGTGTTTACGGCTGTCACGGAAGGCATAATGCTGCAACTAATGATAGTTTTGCAGGTGTAAACGGTGCTCACCACTCCAATATGTTCGGATATGTTCCGGGAACAGGGACGATAGGGAACAGTTACAGGTTCCTTTCGGGTATTGCCGGATATGAGCACAACTACTATGAGTTTGCAAATCAAGCTGATGCTAACGGTGTAAACCATAATGTTTACTATGCTGTTCATAGAACAAGTGAGGATCCTACAACTGCGGATAAGAGAACGATTTCATATTTGTGTGCTGAATGTCACGGAATCTTCCACAGTGGTGCCGAAGTTGCAAGAGACCCGGCAGTTATTGATTCTCCGATAGGTACTCCATGGTTAAGGCACCCAACTGATTTTGATCTTTCTCAGGCAGGTCCGGCTACTATTGGAGTAGATGGTAATACAGATGTGGAGTACAAATATTACAATGGTGGTAATCCAACTTCGGCTTCTTATAGTATGTTTGCTCCTGTTGGAACCGATAACTACACCCTTTTAACAGATGATACGATTAGCTGGACAGGAGATGATGCGATTGTTACCTGTATCTCTTGTCATAGGGCTCACGGTTCGCCTTATTACGATATTTTAAGATGGGATTATTCAACATGTGACGCAGATAGTGCAACTACAAATGCGACTCTTATGAATCAGTGTGGATGTATGGTATGTCACACCACAAAAGGATAAGTTTGCATATATTCTTTTTTGTACTGTTTTTTCTTTGTTATTCTGCATTTGGGGCACGGCAGGGGAAGGTTGTAGGAGTTAAAGTTATTGATATTATTCGGACGGATGAAGCCGGGGGGGCTTTTGCCTATCCCGGCTCTCTTTTTTTCAATCGTAAAACTAAACGTCTTCTTATAATTGAGCCGGGGAAGTCAAAAGTTATTTTTTATACTCCTGATTATTTTCCTTTTTTTTCATTAGGAGAAGGTTACGGTGTAAAGGATCCGGTTGATGTTTTCGTTGATAATGAGGGCAAATACTACTTTGTTTCAACAAATACGGCTTCCGTGTATGTTTTGTCTCCTGCACTGATACCTGTTATGAAATTTAAGGTTAAAGGATTTAAAGGTGATAATGAGTTTGTTCCCAATCATATTGCTGTTAATCCTAAAAATGAAGATATATATATTACGGGAGTGGGTAAACCTTATATAGTTGTTTTTAATAAAAACGGTAAATTTAGAGGCTATCTCTATTCCGAATCAGAAGTAAAAGGTGTTAAAGCATATTCGGTGATTTCCAATGTTTCGGTGGATTCTTTCGGAAATGTTTATCTTGTAGCTCTTGATTTCGGTCAAGTGTTTGCTTTTGATAAAGACGGGAATTTTTTAAAAAAGTTCGGAACAAAAGGGGCAAATTTTGGTCAAATGAGTCAACCTTCGTCGGTTGCTGTTGATGAGAAATCAGGAAAGATTTATGTTACGGATCCTATGAGGCATGCTGTTTTGACCTATAACCTGGGAGGTGACTTTATTTATGAGTTTGGCGGTAGAGGTTGGGCCCCGGGGTGGTTTAATTATCCAGTTGATGTAACTGTTGATAATAGGGGAAATGTGATTGTTACGGATTGGTTAAACGAGAGAGTCCAAATATTAAAACCGAAGCCTAATAAGAAAATAGAGTTTGCTCCTTTGCCACCTTCCAACAGAGCTGACTGATTTTAAAAAGTTTGCATCAATAGTGTTATAATTTCCCCAGTTGATTTTTTTTCTTGGAGGAGTTTTCATGAACGCTTTTTCAATAATATCGAAAAGTGGTTTTATAGGGTATGTATTATTGTTTCTTTCAGTTGTTGTTTTTACAATAGTGATAGAGAAAATTTTAATGTTTCGTTCTGCAAAAATAGTTTCTAAGGATGGCTTAAGGACAATGGTAGTGCTTCTTTCTTCTGACAAAGTGGGAGATCTTATTGAGTTTTGCAAGAGAAATCGATTTCTGTTATCCGAAATTATCATTGAATCTTTTAGGAATATTGGGGAGGTTTCGCGAGCTAATTTCTTAAACGCTTTTGAAGTTATTGCAAGAAAAAGGATAGCTGAGCTTGAAAGAGGGATGACTCTTCTTGCTACTATAGCGACGGTAGCTCCGCTTTTGGGACTTTTAGGAACAGTTTTGGGTATGGTTAAGATATTTGGGGTTATTGATGCCGGTACTGCAGGGATAGCAAATCCACAGCAACTTTCGGCCGGAATAGCTGAAGCTTTACTTACGACTGTTTTTGGTTTGGTGGTTGCCGTTCCTGCTTATGTTGCTTATAACTTATTGCAAAGAAAATTGGATAAGCTTGTTCTTGATATAGAACAGGCGGGAGTGATTATTGCAAATAATTTGAAAGGTTTCAAATAATACTCGGAGGTGTATATGGAAGAGTTAAGAACGATAATTGAGAGTGCATGGGAAAACAGGGGGCTTTTAAAAGATGAAAAAACGAGAGAAGCGATAAGAGAGGTAATTGCTCTTATTGATTTGGGAAAGATTAGAGTGGCAGAGAGAGAAGAGGTTGGAAAATGGAAAGTAAACGATTGGGTGAAGAAGGCCATTTTACTTTTCTTTCCTATATCGGAAATGAAAGTTATGGAAATCGGTCCGTTTGAGTATTATGACAAAATACCGTTAAAATGTGGCTGGGAAAAAATAGGAGTAAGAGTAGTCCCTCCAGCTACGGCAAGGTATGGTTCATTTATAGAGCCGGGAGCTATATTGATGCCTTCTTATGTGAATATAGGGGCTTATGTTGGTAGTGGAACGATGGTAGATACTTGGGCAACTGTCGGTTCTTGTGCTCAAATCGGTAGAAATGTTCATCTTTCCGGGGGTGTTGGTATAGGCGGTGTTCTTGAACCTCCGGGAGCAAGACCTGTTATAGTTGAGGATAACTGTTTTATAGGTTCAAGATGTATAATTGTTGAGGGCTCGGTAATTGAGGAAGAGGCTGTTTTAGGTGCCGGTGTGGTTATTACCGCTTCTACCAAAATAATAGATGTTACCGGAGAGCAGCCTGTAGAATATAAAGGTAGGATTCCTGCAAGAAGTGTTGTTATTCCCGGGACGAGAATTAAGAAATTTCCTGCGGGCGAGTATGGACTTCCATGTGCATTGATTATAGGAAAGAGGAAAGAGTCAACAGATAAAAAGACATCTCTTAATGATGTTTTACGAGAGTTTGATTTGCCAGTTTAAAGGTTATAGTATTTTAAATAATTGAGAGCGGAGGGGTACCCCTCCGCTTTTTTTTTATCATAGTTGCATGTTTTGTGCTATATTTATAATAAATGGGTGTTTTATATAAGAGGGAGAGTATGGCAAGGGCAGTTGCAGCGTATTGGGAGCCTGTTGAAAACGGGAAGGTCAGATGTGTTTTATGCCCTCGGCAATGTGTAATACCTGATGGTCGTAAGGGGTTTTGTCTTGTTAGGAAGAACGAAGGGGGTAGGCTTGTTTCTACTGTTTATGGTGAAATAACTTCAGGGGGATACGACCCTATTGAGAAGAAACCTCTCTACCACTTTTATCCGGGTTCTGTAGTCTTTTCGATAGGTACAAACGGTTGTAATCTTGATTGTCGTTCCTGTCAAAATTGGCAGATAGCAAGGAGGGAAACCAGAAGGGAGTTCTTTCCTCCGAGAATGGCAGTGAAGTATGCAGGTAAATATGATTCCATAGGAATTGCATATACTTATAACGATCCGATAATTTGGTTTGAATATGTTAAAGATACCGCTTCTTTAATCAAAGAAGCAGGTCTCATAAATGTAATGGTTACAAACGGTAATATAAATTTGCAGGCTTTAAGGGAGCTTTTGCCTTTTATAGATGCTTTCAATGTTGACCTTAAAGGTATGACTAAAAAATATTATGCTGAGTTTTCTCTGTTAAATAATCCCAATGTATGGCAGGTATGTGAGGAGATAAAAAAAGCCGGAAAGCATCTTGAGCTTACTAAATTAGTTGTTCCGAAATATGATGATTTTACTCCGGAATATTTTGAGAAATTTGCCGTATGGGTAGCTAAAAATTTAGGGAAGGATACACCTTTTCATCTTTCAAGATTTTTTCCCTCCTATAAGCTTAGAAGCTTTATGCCTACGGATGTTGAGGTTCTTAATATGGCTTATAAAGTTTGCAAAGATTATCTGTATTATGTTTATGTGGGAAATGTTTCTGATACGGAGAGGGAATCTACTTTTTGTCCTTACTGCGGAACATTGCTTGTGGAGCGTTTAGGGTACAATATTGATATTAAATTTAAGAAAAACAGGTGTCCCGAATGTGATAGGAAAATCGATTTCGTAGTTTGAAATTTTTTAAAGGGGGGGGTATGGAACTGTTAAGTTCTGCTTTTGGAAACGGAGAGTTTATTCCTGAAAAATATACTTGTGGGGGAGATGATGTTTCTCCTTGTCTGCTATTTTTAAATACTTCTAAGGAAGTGAAAAGTTTTGTTGTTATAGTTGAGGATCCTGATGTTTTGGAAAGCACATTTTGTCATTGGCTGATATACGATATTCCGGGAGATTTTGAGGGTTTGCCCGAAGATGTTCCACCTGCAACTTATATTGAGTATGGAATAAAACAGGGGTTGAATGATTTCGGTAATATAGGATATAACGGGCCATGTCCTCCTGAAGGTTCTGTCCATAGGTACTTTTTTATTCTTCTGGCTCTTGATATTGAATCGACAGGCCTTGAGCCCGGGATAACAAAGAAAGAGCTTATTGAAGCTATTGATGGGCACGTTATTACTACTGCTGAAATTGTTGGTCTTTATAAAGCATAGGGGATAGATTCATCCCCTATGCGGTTATGATATCCGCTTTGATATAATCTCTCAAAACTTCAGGGATGATTACAGAACCGTCTTTTTGTTGGTACTGTTCAAGTATTGCGATTACGGTTCTTCCAATGGCAAGTCCTGAGCCGTTTAGGGTGTGGACAAATTCCGTTTTTCCAGATTTTCCACGGAACTTTATCATTGCTCTTCTTGCCTGAAAATCTTCGCAGTTGCTACAGGAAGATATTTCTCTGTATCTGTTCTGTGAAGGTGTCCATACTTCAATGTCATAGGTTTTTGAGGCGGAAAATCCTAAGTCTCCGGTGCAAAGTTCAACTATACGGTAGTGAAGGTTTAGGAGTTGTAGTACTTTTTCCGCTTCTTTTCTAAGATTTTCAAGTTCATTATATGAGTTGTCCGGGTGGACTATCTTTACAAGTTCTACTTTGTTAAACTGATGGAGTCTCATTATTCCTCTTACGTCTCTTCCGTGGGAACCTGCCTCTTTCCTAAAGCATGGAGTATATGCCGTGTAATATTTGGGAAGTTCCTTTTCCGAAAGGATTTCTTCGGCGTGTATGTTTGTAAGGGGGACTTCTGCTGTCGGAATTAACCATAAATCTTCGTTATCTATTTTGTAAAGATCGTCTTCGAATTTAGGAAGTTGCCCTGTTCCTTTTAGAGTTTGTGAGTTTACCAGAAATGGGGGAATAATTTCTTCGTATCCGTGATTTTCGGTATGAAGATTGATCATGAAGTTTATAAGGGCTCGTTCTAATTTTGCCCCCCAGTTTTTATATATTACAAACCTTGAACCTGAAAGTTTGCCTGCTCTTTCAAAGTCAAGAATTTTAAGTTTTTCCGCTATTTCCCAATGAGGAATGGGTTCAAAGTCGAATTTAGGTTTCTCTCCCCAGTATTTTAAAGGGATATTATCGTTTTCATCTTTGCCTTCAGGGACCGTTTCGTGGGGAATGTTAGGTATTTTCAGGAGAAGCTGTCTGAAAGTCGGGTTGATATCTTCCGCTGTTTCTTCCAATTCTTTTATTTTTTTTGATATCGATTCGACTTTCTCTTTTTTTCTGTTGGCATCTTCTGTCAGTTTCTCTTTAAAAAGCTTTCCTATCTCTTTGGAAAGTTTATTTCTAAGTGATTTAAGGGATTCAAGTTCCGTAACTATTTCTCTGCGTTTTTTGTCAATTTCAATGAGCTTGTCTATATTCTTTGATAGTTCTTTGTTTCTTCGTGAAAGTTTTTCTTTTATTTTTTCTGCTTCTTTCCTGATTATTTTTATATCAAGCATCTTCCGTTTCCTCCTCTTTAACTTTAGAAACGGCTACTACGATATCATCGTTTGATAATCTTTGAACTCTAACACCGCGTGTAATTCTGCCAATTACACTTACCTGTCCTGCGTCTATTTTTATAACTTTACCTTTTTTTGAAACAATTACTATGTTTTCATCATCTTTAAGGGTTATTGCATCAGCTATTTTGCCGGTTTTTTCGTTAAGTCTTGCTGCTATTACACCTTTTCCACCTCTTCTTTGTATAGGAAATTCCGGTATTGATACTCTTTTACCGAATCCCTTTTCTGTGACAATTAGAAGATATCTATCATCAGGATGGATTATAGTGGCTGCGACTACTTGGTCATCATTTTTATCAAGTAGAATTCCTCTAACTCCTCGTGCAGTTCTTCCCATTTGACGGACATCCTGGACGGAAAATCTTATTGATCTTCCTTTACGAGAAATGAGCATAACATTATCTTTTTCCGATACAGGTCCTATATAGATTAGTTTGTCGTCCGGTTCCATGTTTATTGCTGTAATTCCGGTGGAGCGTGGATGGGAAAAATCTTTTGAAGCAGTTCTTTTTACATATCCTTTTGTAGTGACGAAGAATAGGTCGAAATTTTGATTGAAATCTTTTACAGGAATAATTTTTGATACGTTTTCACTTCCCGAAAGTCCTTGGAGTAGTCCTCTTATGGATTGTCCTCTGGTTGCTCTTTCCGATTTCGGTATTTCGTAAGCTTTTAGCCAGTACACTTTTCCTCGGTTTGTAAATATAAGAAGATAGTCAAGGGAGGAGGCTGTGATTATCTCTTTTACGAAGTCGTCGTCTCGAGTTTTTATCCCTTTTGTTCCTGTTCCGCTTCTGCCTTGGGTTTTGTATGCACTTGCGGAGACTCTTTTGACGAACCCTTTATGTGTGAGAAATATAACTACTTCTTCATCTTCTATCATAGATTCTATATCTATTTGAGATTCTTTTGAGACTATTTCTGTTTTTCTTTCATCACCATAAAGTTCTATTATCTGGTCCATATCTTCTTTTATTAGTCTTCTCTGTTCAGCGTCGGATTCTATAATGAAGCGGTAATATTCTATCTCTTTTTTAAGTTTTTCGTACTCCTCTTCTATTTTTCCTCTTTCAAGGCCTGTTAGTCTTTGTAACTTCATGTCAAGGATAGCTTTTGCTTGTTTTTCGGAAAGTTGAAATTCTTGTCTAAGAACAGTTTTTGCTATTTCCGGACTTTCTGCATTTTTTACTATTTTTATTATTCTATCTATATTTTCCAGGGCTTTTCGTAATCCTTCAAGGATATGGAGGCGAGCTTCTGCTTTCCTAAGTTCGAAGGCGGTTCTTCTGAGAATAACTTCTTTTCTAAAAGTAATAAATTCCTTCAAGTAAATTTTGAGATTTAGCAGTTTCGGTTGTCCGTTGACAAGAGCTATTGTGTTAAAGTTGAAATTTGTTTGAATCGGAGTGAATTTGTAAAGTTTGTTTAATATAACTTCGGGAGTAGCGTCTCTTTTAAGCTCTATAACTATTCTTATTCCTTCTCTATCCGATTCATCCCTTATGTCTGCTATGCCTTCTATTTTTTTCTCTTTTACAAGTTCGGCAATATGTTTTATCAAGGATGCTTTGTTAACCTGATATGGAAGCTCCGTTATAATTATGGCTGTTCTTTTTTTAAGTTCTTCTATGTTATGTTTTGCTCTGAGGGTAACGCTTCCTCTTCCCGTTTTATATATGTTGGGGATTACTTCCGGATTTATGATTTCTGCTCCCGTAGGAAAATCGGGGCCTTTCACAAATTGGAGGAGTTCGTCAACGGTTGCGTTTTCATTATCTACAAGGTATTTAATGGCTTGGCAAATTTCAGTTAGGTTATGGGGAGGAATGTTTGTTGCCATACCGACCGCTATTCCGGCACTTCCGTTGACCAATAGATTGGGAAATCTTGCAGGTAAAACTTCTGGTTCACTTAAGCTTTCATCAAAGTTCGGTCTAAAATCAACAGTATCTTTTTCTATGTCTTTGAGAAGTTCCATAGAGATTTTTGATAGCCTTGCTTCCGTATATCTCATTGCGGCAGCAGAGTCTCCGTCAATAGAGCCGAAGTTTCCCTGGCCGTCTATAAGAGTGTATCTCATAGAGAAATCCTGAGCCATTCTTACAAGTGCATCGTAAACGGCGCTGTCTCCGTGGGGATGGAATTTACCAAGACATTCCCCGACTATTCTTGCACTTTTTTTGTAAGGTTTATCCGGATATAGATTTAACTGATACATTGAAAAGAGGATTCTTCTATGTACCGGTTTTAATCCGTCTCTAACATCGGGTAAAGCTCTACCTACAATTACGCTCATAGCATAATCAAGGTAGGATTGTTTCATTTCTTCTTCTATCGGAATAGGAATAATCTGTTCCATTTTTTTTGGTTCCTCCGGCTTTGGAAAGGTTCTGTTTTATGTTATGGAAAGCTATTTTAACATAAGGCTTTTAAAAAGCATTATTTTTCGTAGAATACTTTATTCCGTCCTGCCTCTTTTGCTTTATATAAGGCTTTATCGGCACGGGATATTAGACTATCAACGGTATCACCGTATTTGTAAGATGTAACTCCTAAGGAGATAGTTACTTTTCTGTCTATTCCAAAGTCATGTTTTTCTATAATTTTTCTTATTTTTTCAGCTAATCCGGTTGCGCCTTTAGAGTTCGTTTCCGGAAGTATGATAATAAATTCTTCTCCCCCGTATCTCCCGAAGATGTCAGGCTTTCTTATGTTTTGTTTTACAATTTTTGCTATTTCGTAGAGTATTTTGTCTCCTACAAGGTGTCCGTAGGTGTCGTTTACGGATTTGAACAGGTCTATATCAAAGATTATTACCGATAGGTGGTTTCCGTATCTTTCACTTCTTATCATTTCTTCTTCAAGTTTTTCAAACACTTTTCTTCTGTTGTATGTTCGTGTCAGACTATCCGTCTCGGCAAGAATTTTTATCTCTCTGTTTTTTTCTTCCAACTCTTTCATAACCGTATTAGCAAGATGCACAAGCATTTCTACTATAATTGAGTGAAAGTTGCTGTTCTCCTTCTGTTTTAGTGGATAGAATTTGTGAAAGGGTTTTTCTCTAATATTTGTTTTTTCCTTTTTATGAGGGAATTTAAGACCTATTACTGTTGATGTTTGATTCAAAAGGATAGGTTTTCCGTTTACGGGGAAGATTTCTCCGAATGTTAGCCCGCTGGTTCCTTCGGCCAGATTTAAAAATAGATTTGTTTCTGTGAAAAAATTTCTACCGAGAAATGCTTTTCTCGCGATACAAGGGAATAAGATGATTTTGTCAGGTGAAAAGTTGGTCAATTCCCACCATAGTCTTCTTCCTTCAGATATTATTTTTCTCTCACTTCCTATGCCAAAACAAGCATATTCGTTTTCGTAAAAGTCTCCCGAGAAAATCATGGAATCGTCATCTCCTATTCCGATACATGCTCTTGCGACGAGTTTCCCGTTTCTTTTGACCATGAGTGGAAAACTGACCGTTACGGCTTCAAGGTTGTTTATTGATTCTTTTCCCAAATAGTGGACAAAAAATTCTTTTACAGGTCTGTTTTCGATTTCATATATGCGATTTTTAAAGCATCTTGTTATTTTAAATCTTTTTGCGAAATGACCCCAACCGAAAGCATAGTTTGTGAAGACTTCTATATTGCCTTTTAATGCCAAGAATACTATTCCTGAGGAGATTATTTTTTCCTTTGAAAAAACAAAAGTCCTCTTTTCGTTTTCCGGTTTGGATGCAAGTCCTCCTACAAGAGGTGCCTTGGGATATATGGAGTTAAATTTTTCAAGGAAACTTTCCGTGTATCCGGAATTGTCGCTGATGAAAGTTAAAATTATTTTTGGTTTAAAGTTTTTTAGACATTTTGCTGTATTTGCTATTTCCTCTTCTGAAAATCCTGAAATTTCCGCAACTATATATTCGGTATTTTTAAGAGGAATGGAGGTGGAAGCTTTCTCCGAGAGATTTCCATTTTCTGTTCCTTCCGTTACAGTCATACCAATAACAAATTTTCCGTCAAAGCATTTTAAATAATTTGCTATTTTTTCTTCTTCGAAACAGCTTAAAAAAACTATTTTGCCTTCCTGCATCTTTCTCCTGTTCCAATATGAGACTTACCTTGTTTTGAATTTTACCTTATTTTTTTTTATTGGCGTAGTCTAAAACTTTTTTCATTTCGTTAGGAAGGTTAATTTCGAATTCCACTATTTTTTCTTTTGAAGGGTGTTTGAACGAAAGGTAGTAAGCACATAGGGCGTGCATGTTTATCTTTTTTATGATTTTCCGAAGTTTCTCATCTTTTATTTTTGAAAGTTTGAACCCGTAGGTTTCGTCTCCAAGGAGAGGATGAGTCATACTGGACATATGGACCCTTATTTGATGAGTTCTTCCGGTTTCCAGTTTGCATTTTATGTCGGTAAAATTAAGTTCTTCATATTTTTTAATTACTTTATAGTTTGTTATTGCTTCCTTTGGGGAAGTGGTGTTAGGTGAAATTTTTTTTCTATTGAAGCGATCCCTGCCTATAGGGAGGACGATTCTCTCTTTTTCCTTTTTTGGTATTCCCGATATGAAAGCTCTGTAAAGTCTTCCTACGGTTCTATTTTTGAACTGTTCTATTAAAAAGTTCTGGGTATTATCATTTTTGGCGACAACAAGTAGTCCTGCGGTGTCCTTATCTATACGGTGTACAATTCCGGGTCTTAAAGTGCCGTTTATTCCTTGAAGGTCTTTACAGTGATAAAGAATAGCATTTACGAGTGTTCCGGTATAGTGTCCCGGTGCCGGATGAACTACCATTCCGGCGGGTTTATTTACGATAATTACATCTTTATCTTCGTAAATTATCTCTATGGGAATGTTTTCCGGTTTTGTTTCAAGTGGAACAGGTTCAGGTATTTCAAAGGCTATAATTTCTCCGGTTTTAACTTTGATGGAAGGTTTTGTAACGATTTCTTTATTTATGCTTACCTCTCCATCTTCTATTAAAAGTTTTGCCTGATTTCTTGATATTTCCGCTATTATGGAAAGAAATTGGTCAAGGCGTTTTTTGTTATGTTTTTCTTCCACTTTGAATTTCATCTATTTAAACCTTTTTTGATATCATCTTTTTAAGTCTTGCAAGTATCATGAGAGCATCAAGGGGGGTAGTTGTCGAAATATCTATAGCTTCAAGTTCATTGATTATTTCTCTTTTTTTCTCGGATAATTTTTGAAATTCGTGATATTCTTCTTTCTTTTTCTCTTTTAGAGTTAAAAGAGGAGGAGAGAATTCTTTTTTTTCCGAATTGTTTTCAAGAGCGGCTAAAATTTCTTTCGCTCTTTTTATTACT
>Ga0256840_1001158_pt1 | contig 25238 bp, 28 predicted proteins | sample 355202metaG_FD_185969 | JGI IMG/M metagenome (GOLD analysis project Ga0256840, IMG submission 185969) | Hydrothermal vent microbial communities from Mid Atlantic Ridge, Atlantic Ocean - 355-202 | ecosystem: Environmental > Aquatic > Marine > Hydrothermal vents | place: Atlantic Ocean: Mid...
TGGTGTTGTGAAGGAGATGTTAGAGAAACTTGGGGCAAAAGTGAGTGGCTCTGTGTCTAAGAAAACAGACTATCTCATCTATGGAGATGATGCTGGGTCTAAGCATGATAAGGCTGTGAAACTTGGAGTTGAGGTTTTGAGTGAGGATGAGATGAGAACAAAAATAGGATAAAATTATTGATTTTGACAAAAACTTGACATTTTTTATATAAACTTCTTTGTAAAATTAATTTTAAGAGGAGTGAATAAATGAAAAAAACAATAGCTTTGTTGTCGTTAGTGGTGTCTGTTACCTTTGGGGATAATATAGATTATAAAAGAGTAAAAACAGAAAAGATTAATAGTACTCAAGAAATAGTTTGGTTAGAAGCAGGGTCTTCAGATAATTTATTTTTTAGATTGGGAAATGGTTTTTCTAAAAAAACTAGAGAAATAATTAATCCTATGATAGATAAGATTCAGGCTTCATCTTATGATGATGCTAGAGAATGTAAAAAAAGCACATCTGATTATGAATATAGCATACATGCAAATTTAGCTTATTCTTCTTCAGAACTTATAGGTTTTAATACATCTTTATCCTATTGGTGTGGAGGACTTCATCCAGACCATTATACTACCTATACTGTTATAGATGCGAAGAGTGGTAGAAAATATGAACTTAAGGATATTTTATCTATTTCTAAAGATTTTAGGAAAATAAGAGATTTGGCTTTTTCTGAAAATAAAAAAAATATTGCAGATGATGAGTATGATCCATCTAATTTATTCCTTTGGGAAAATTTAACTTGGGAATTACGAAAAGATAGTATTCGTTTTTATTTAGGATTCAGTTCGGCTAGTAGATGTTTCAGAGGTGATTATTATGAAATTTCCTTTGAAAAACTGAAGCCATATTTATCTAAGAAATTTCTAAAAAAACTTCAAACTAGCAATGTGTGGGTTTCAAAAAATAATTAAATTTTCTTTGGGTACACATTTGTCAGGTATTGAAGAGATGGAAGATTTAAAGTCTTGATTTGGTTTTTAACTTTATGAAAAATGACTTTTCTCGTTCCGTAGCTCTAGCTACGGAATGAATATCGGATTCTAAACAAACAAGCTGACAAAATAACAAACTTGCACTATAATACATGTACTGATATGCGTTCCACAGCTGGAGCTGTGGAACAAGAAAAAGTGAATTAAAACGAGCGATGGAATTAAATAGTCAACATTTATTGTCTCAGACAGACACTATCAAAAGTGCAATAGAATCATTTACAATACCTTGTTTATCTGCACGATTTAAAATATAACCTTATGCTATAATACACATACTATATGCACATAAAGGATACACATGTCAGCTATATATGATGAGACAGCAATCAAAAAAGCAACGAATGTAACTGTTAATTCTGATTTACTCCAAAAAGCAAAAAGTTATCAAATTAATATCTCTAAAAATTTTGAGGCGTATTTGGCTGAGGTTGTGAAAAAAAGAGAAGAAGAACAGTGGTTGGAAGAGAATAGGGCTGCTTTTGATGCAGTGAATGAACGCATAGAAAAAGAGGGACTGTTTTCTGATGAACATAGGAGATTTTAATGGCTCAATTTGATGTCTATAGAAATTTGAGTAAAACAACACAAAAACGATTTCCTTATTTTTTAGAAATATAAAATGATTTACATAATAGATTACACAGTAGAATTGTTGTGCCACTGGCAATAGATGTAGAACCAGTGCGTCATTTGACACCTGTCTTTGAGATAGAAGGTCAGAGTGTTGTGATGTATACGATGGATATGACAAGTGTCCTGCAAGATGTTTTACGTCTAAAGGTTGCAAATATAGAAGAACATCGTACTGAAATACTAGATGCTTTAGATTTTTTAGTGAATGGATTTTAATGAGACTAGACAAATACCTAGTAGATGAGGGTTACTACGAAAGTCGTAACCGTGCGAATGATGCTATAAAAGCTGGACAGGTTGTGGTAGATGGCAAGAAACCTAAGCCATCCATGAAGATAGATGAGAGTATGGTGGTAGAAGTAGCAGATGCGAAGTTTTATGTGAGCCGTGCAGCACGTAAACTTGAGGACTTTTTGGCTGAGTACTCTGTAGATATGAAAGACAAGAAAGCTTTAGATGTGGGTTCTAGTACGGGTGGCTTTGCTCAGATAGTGTTGGAAAATGGGGTAGCCACATTGGACTGTGTAGATGTGGGTAAAGACCAACTGCACATCTCGTTGCGTAAAAATGACAAAGTGTCACTACATGAAGAGACAGACATCCGTGAGTTTGAGAGTGAAGAGAAGTTTGAGCTTGTGACTTGTGATGTGTCGTTCATCTCTGTACTTAAGATAGTAGATGACATAGACAGACTCTCTCGTAGTGCCACGGATATTATCATACTCTACAAGCCACAGTTTGAAGTAGGCAAAGATGTGAAGCGTGACAGCAAGGGTGTGGTGCAAGATGTAGATACTATAGCTAGACGTAAAGAAGAGTTTGAAGCCATAGTAAAAAAGATGGGTTGGGATGAGAAGTACCAAGCACTTTCACGCGTGCAGGGTAAAGAGGGTAATCAAGAGTACCTTTATCATTTTGTAAAGGTGTAGGGTGTTGTACCCTTACAACACCATTAATGGGAAAACATAAAAACTAAGAAGGTGTTGTCATGGGACAACACCCTAGGGAGAAATAATTGAAATACAATAATGACATAAAATCCATCGCTATCGGTTCATTTGACGGTATACATATTGCACATAGGGCACTCATAGACAAAGCAGATGCTCTAGTTATCATAGAGCGAAATGGTGGGTACTTGACTTCTGGGTATAAACGTTCCAAATATACTTCTAAAATATGTTGTTTTTACCATTTTAATGTTATTAAAGGTTTGACACCAGAGGCATTTGTACAAAAACTGAAAACAGACTTCCCAAAACTAGAAAAGATAGTCGTGGGATATGATTTTGTCTTTGGAAAAGAAAGGGTGGGCAATACTAAGGTGTTGCAAGAGCTTTTTGATGGCGAGGTAGAAGTAGTGGAAGAAGTGTCTATAGATGGTGTCTCTGTGCATTCTCGTACCATAAAACAGTACTTAAAAGAGGGAAATATAGCTATGGTAAACAAGCTACTTGGCAGAACATATAGTATAGATGGCGAGGTTGTCTCTGGGCAAGGTCTAGGTAAAACAGAGCTAGTACCCACACTTAACCTCAATGTAAAAGAGTATCAACTTCCACTAGAAGGTGTGTATGCTACACGTACTAAGGTAAGAGGTAAATGGCTAGATTCGGTGAGCTTTTTAGGTCATAGAGTAACTACAGATGACTCTTTTGCTGTGGAGACCCATGTGCTTGAACAAGATATAGGTGAAGTGCATGGCAGCGTAGAAATGGAATTTGTGGACTTTATACGTAGCAATCAAAAATTTGAGACACTAGATGCTTTGAAAAAACAAATTTTAGAGGATATAGCTAAGGCTAAAGAGATGTTATGTTAAGACGATTTACTAAAGTACTATTCTTGACCCTTTTGTTAGGATATGTAGGGGTAGGGCTACTGCTCTATCTTTTTCAAGATAAGCTTTTGTATCATCCCACGCCTAAGATAAAAATAGACTACCCGCAAATGGTACTACAGCGAGAGGATGCGGATGTGGTGATTCATGTACTTAACGAAGGACATCAAAATGCCATACTCTATTTCGGGGGAAATGCTGAGTCGATGGCACAAAGTGCAGACTATATAGCACAACAGTTTCCTGGGTTTACGTGTTATTTGATGGATTATAGAGGCTATGGAGAGAGTACAGGCACAGCTAGTGAAAAAGTACTGTATGCAGATGCGTTGGCTTTGTATGATGTAGTAGCTAAAAAACATACACGCATTAGTATAGGTGGGCGTTCATTGGGTACGGGTATTGCTACGTATGTTGCTTCTCATAGAAAAGTGAGTAAACTGGCACTTATTACTCCTTATGACAGTATTGTCTCTGTTGCACAAGGGCGTTACCCGCGCTATCCTGCTGATTGGTTACTTAAAGATAAGTATGATTCTCTTTCTAGAGTAAAAGAGATAAAAGCACAAACGTTTATAGTCATCGCAGAAAATGATAAAGTGATACCTAGAGTGCATACACAAAAACTTATTGAAGCATTTAATGAAGAGCAGTTAGAAGTGACCATTATTCAAAATAGAGGACATATGGATATCTCAGATGATAAAAGATATTATAAAATAATGCAAGATTTTATAGGTGAAGGATAAAGATGAAGAAAGATGAAGTATTCACCAAAGAAGTGAATAAAAAGTTTGAATTTGATGAAGCCGTAGCTTCTGTTTTTGATGATATGTTGTCTCGTTCTGTACCGTTTTATGATGAGGTAAGAAAGCTCGTGATTTCTCTTGTTTTAGCTGAGCAAAAAGAGGGTATGAAAGTTTTAGATTTGGGCTCATCTACTGCAAAGTTCCTTCTGGACTTACAGAGTAAAGCACAAGTTGCTATGAAGCTTAAGGGCATAGACAACTCTCAAGCTATGTTAGACAGAGCCACTCAAAAATGTCAAGCATTTGGTGCCAATGTGGAACTAGAATTGGCAGATATGCTTGAGTATGAGTATGACAATGAAGATGTTATTATCGCAAACTACACCTTACAGTTTATACGACCCATACAGCGTTTGGAGCTTATGAAGAAGATATATGAAGGTTTAAATAATGATGGAATGTTTATCTTTTCTGAGAAAATAATTTTTGAAGATAAAACTTTAGATAAAGAGATGATAAATATATATTATGCGTATAAAAAAGAGCAGGGATATAGTGAATATGAGATAGCCCAAAAGAGAGAAGCTCTTGAAAACGTGCTTATACCGTTTACAATGAAAGAAAATATTCAGATGTGTAAAGACGCAGGATTTACAAAGGTAGAAACTGTATTTCAATGGGCTAATTTTGTAACATTTGTCGTGAAAAAATAGTTAAAAATGTTTCATGCCCTAAAACACGGGTTGCATTTTTTAATATGAGTTATTCACTACTTATTCACGATGTGAAAAAGTAATTTTTAGCTTAAAAAGTAGAAAAAATGCTATATTTTTTCTACTTGTCGATGAGAGCTTACAATTTCATCATATTTAAGATATAATCACTGAATTAATTTTCAGGTTATAAATATGACCTAATTTAGAAGGATAGAATATGAGTTGGACACCAAGTAGCTGGAGAAATTTTCCTATAAAGCAACAACCAACATATGATGACAAAGTACTACTTAAAGAAGTAGAAAAAAAGTTAAGTGTATACCCTCCTATTATTTTTGCGGGTGAAGCAAGAAAATTGAAAAATAAACTTGCAGCTGCAGGACGAGGTGAGGCATTTTTACTTCAAGGTGGAGACTGTGCAGAGAGTTTTTCAGATTTTAATGCAGCCAATATAAAAAGTCTTTTTAAACTTATGTTGCAGATGAATATGGTGCTTATGTATTCTACAGGTAAACCTGTGGTAAAAGTGGGGCGTATAGCAGGGCAGTTTGCTAAGCCAAGATCCTCTGACTATGAGGAGATAGATGGGGTAAAACTTCCAAGCTATAGAGGTGATATTATCAATGGTATGGAGTTTACAAAAGAAGCTAGAATACCTAATCCGTATAACATGATGAGTGCGTATAATCAGTCAGCTTCAACGCTTAACCTTTTACGTGCATTTTCACGAGGTGGACTTGCGGATTTAAATAAAGTACATCAGTGGAATTTAGAATTTATCAAAGACAATCCACTAGGTAAGAAATATGATGAACTCAGTGATAAAATAGACCACTCTATGAAGTTTATGGCTGCGTGTGGGTTAACCTCTGATGTGATGCCTCAGTTACACCAAACAACGCTTTATACATCACATGAAGCCTTGCTATTGAATTATGAAGAATCGATGACGAGACAGGACTCTGAGACAGGAGAGTGGTTTGATTGTTCTGCTCATATGCTTTGGATAGGTGATAGAACCAGAGACCTTGATGGTGCACATATTGAGTTTTTTAGAGGGATACAAAACCCTATAGGCTGTAAGGTTGGACCCACAATGCAAGAAGATGAGCTCATTGAGCTCATTCATGCATTAAACCCTGACAATGAAGAGGGGAGACTTAATCTTATTGTTCGTATGGGGGAAAGTAAAATAGCAGAGTCTTATCCTCCTTTGTTGAAAAAAGTAAGAGATGCTGGCTTAAATGTTGTTTGGACCATCGACCCAATGCATGGGAATGTAGAAAAATCTTCTACTGGCTATAAAACAAGAAACTTCGACAATATACTTTCAGAAGTAGAACAGTTTTTTGCTATACATAAAGAGATGGGAACAATAGCAGCAGGTATCCACCTTGAGATGACTGGAAATGATGTGACAGAGTGTACGGGGAGTACCTCTTCTCCTATCACAGCAGAGAGCCTTGCTAGTCGTTACCATACACAGTGTGATCCAAGACTTAATGCATCTCAAGCATTAGAGCTTGCATTTATGCTCTCTGATACACTTAAAGAAGACTAAGTGTTTGGTCCCAAAGACTTACACTCTTTTACAGTGATACATTTTATTTAGGCTATAGTGAAAATATTTTCTCCATTTTCATATCTATAGTCTAACTTCTTATGATGAATATCTAAAATACTTTTTACAATATAAAGTCCAAGTCCTAAGCCTTGTTTTGAGGCATGAAAGGGTTTGTAGTAGTTTTCCATAGGTTCTTCTAGCTTAGACCCTTTGTTGACAATTGCTAACTTGTGATTGTTCGCTTGAACTATTATTTTTGTTTGGGTTTTATACTTTATGGCATTGTCTAGAAGGTTTTTTATGACAAGAATAAAAAGTTCAAAGTCAACTTCAATGGAATAATCATTAATAATTTGTAGTTCAATAATATCTTTAGAGTTTTCAAGCATGAGTAAATCTATACTTGCTTCTATGAGGTCAGTCATTTTGTATGGTTTAGTGGTAAGTTTAAAGTTTTTAGAAGTGATTTGTTCTATTTTGGCAAATTCATCAATGAGTAGATTGAGTCGTTCAAAAATACTGTGTAAACGGGCTTTATTTTTCTCATCTGGTATCATTTCTGCAACGAGCCTTCCTTTACCTATGGGTGTTTTAAGTTCATGCATAATGGCACGTAAAAAAAGTTGTCGTGACTGTATAAGTTCACGTATCATGGTGACTGCATGGTCAAATTCATTGGCGACTTCGGCTATCTCGTCTTTTTTCTCACTTTTACACTCTATGTTTAAGTTACCCTTTGAAAAAGTTTGTATTTTTCGTTTCAGAGAGGAGAGAGGTTTTAAACTTTTAATAATCCAAAAATAAAGTAAAATAATGAGTAAAAAAACAATGCTAAAAACAAGCATACGTTTCATAGGCATTTTTTGTTTATTTTTGTTTTCTAAAAAGAGTTGGAAGCGATCATTGTTGATAAGGATAATCCGTTGAAGTTTATAGGTGTCAACAGCATATTTTTCATATTTCTTTTTTTCTTTAAAAAAATGTTCTATCTGGACAACTTTTTCTTTGTCTTTAATGAGAGAGAAGTTTTGTGATTCAAGATATGCTTCATCAATTTTGCCATGAATAAGATAATAGTTATAAAGATAGTGTGTTACTAAGCGTTCATGTAGAACATTGTTCTCCTCATATTTTAGTTTATCATATTTAAAAGAACCTATAAATAAAAAAGAAAGAAGTAAAAGAGTAAGTAGAAATATAAGCCTAATCTTACTTTTTAGAGATTTAAATCCCTCAAACAAGTTTATACCCTATACCCCGAACCGCCTGTATTCTTTTAGTGTCATCGGGATTTTTTTCTCCCAGCTTTGTACGAATCTTTGAGATAATAACATCTAAGCTTTTACCTTGAGAGTCAATACTCATATTTCCAGAAGTATTAATAATCTGCTCACGTGATTGGGTAATGCCTTGATGTTTCACCAGCAATGAAAGCACTTCAAATTCTGCAGGCGTTAAAGAGAGTGCAGCAGTTTTAAAATAAATGGTATCACCTTTAATTTCAAAATCACTTTTTGGAGTACTTTGTTCAGCATTTAGAGATTTTTCATAACGACGTAGTAAAGACATGATGCGTGCATACATTTCTTTTGGGTCATATGGTTTAGGAAGATAATCATCCGCACCTATAGCCAATGCTTCAACTTTATCGTTGATGTCAGAACGAGCAGAAGAGATAATGACAGGAATATCATATTTACGTATGACTTCTTCACACACTTCAAGTCCATCCATACCTGGTAATGTAAGGTCTAAGATAAGTAAGTCATATTTTTTTACACCAGCACTTAAGCCTAAAAAAGGGTCTTCAAAATTAGTGACTTTCATATCATATTGAGCTAAATATTCAGTCAGTAACTCTGCAAACTCTGGATCATCTTCAATCATTAGTATATTTATCATAAAATATAGACTCCATCTTTGTATTGTGATACTAGCATTGTAGTCACAAAAGGTTAATTAAATATAAACATTATTCTATATTTAACGAGGGAAGTTCAAGCTTTTCCCATTCAAGTCTTCCCCAATCTTTAAGATTTTGTTGTAAGGAATCTAACGTTTTATTTTTATGACATGCATAACATGCATTTGTCTCTGCTGGCATTGCATATGCCTTTGTTTGAGCAGGGTAGGTAAAGGTAAAAAGATGTGAACGTACCGTGAGGGGAGATTTGCCTGTATGTCTAGCAGTCTTGGGCATATGACACTCAATACATAAAGAACCTTTTGAATCTTCTTTATGATGTGTATGCTGTTCTAAAGTGTCTTGGTGAGGACCTATCAAAGAGCCAAAAGAGTGACATTTCATACATACTTTATTGCCTTGAGGTTTTTGTGCGGTATTGGTAAGTTTATGAGGGTCATGACAGTTTATGCAGGTTATGCCATGTTTATACATACGATCATGTACATATTCGTTTCCTTGTGTGCGGTTTTTCTTTGCTGCACCATTTGCCCAAAACTCTTTGTTCTCTTCACCTAGTGCAAATGGAGAGGGCAGTTTATAGTCTATAAGTGCTTGTCCTGGCTCATAACCATGGGGATAATCTTTTGCATTCATCCACATTTGTTTTGGGCTAAGTTTTTTAGTCTCCATACGTTTGTCTCTGTTTCTCATATGGCATTGGAAGCAGACTTCATTGGTGCGTATTGGGTCAAACATACTGGCTTTAAAAATGTCATTTTTTGGGTTTTTTGCATGCATACTACCAGGACCATGACAACTTTCACATGAAATGGAAGGTTCAACACTTTTCTGTGTAGACATAAATCCTGTAAAGTGACAACCGTCACAAGTATGGGAAGTGGGAAACTCTTTATTGTCATGAGGGTAAGCATCTTTGTACCAATATTTATAAGGTTTATATCCTTGCCATTTTTTGGTCTCTACATTCCACTGGTAGTTACCTAAACGAAAATCCTCTTTGTCATTGATAGTAGCAGGTATCATATAACGTTGCTTAAATTTTGAGCCTATCGTATACACAGCTTGTGCAAGTGTAAAGTCTGCATCTTTGGGTAATTGACTAAAATTTGCTACCACAGCATCTGGGTTTTTTTTAATATCTTGAATCATCTTAGAGTGCAAAGAGTCTTGCCAATCATGATGTTCTTCTTTGTGACATTCTTTACATGCTTTGGAACCTACAAAGTGAGACTTTTTTTGTGATGAGGGTTGTAAATCTATGTTTAAAGCTATACGTGGTTTGGTGAGTTGGGTATAGTAGGGTGTTATTTTAGGAAGATTGTACCACACTATAGCAACAGGAATGAGGATTAAAATTCCAATGATGAGTAAAATTCTTTTCATATATGACATCTATTTTTTCCTTATATTATAAAGGCTTTTTGCATATAGGGTTTAATTTCATCGAATGTGTAAGTGTTATTGGTAAAATATTCAAAAGCAATAATACCTTGATACAGTAACATATCGGAGCCATCTTTTGTAGCAATATGATGATTTCTTGCGAACTTTAAAAAAGGTGTTTCCTTGCCATATATCACATCTACACATGCTTTAGCCTTTGGTATAATAATGTCAAGTATCTCTTCTGGTGCAGGTAAATGGTTGTCTTCAAGACCTGCAGAAGTCATATTGATAATTAAGTCATATATTTTAGGCGTAAATGTTTCATAGGTGTAGGTAGTAAAGCCTTCTTTTTTATATTTGTCTAGACGTTCCTTGCTCCTATTGAGTAAAGTAACCTCATAGCCTGCATCACGTAGTATGACTGAAGTGGATTGTGCTGTACCGCCTGCACCTAAGAAAAGTACCGTTTTTATCTCTTTAAATTCTGTGATTGCTTTTAAGAAGCCTGGTGCATCAGTATTGTATCCATAGAGTTTTCCATTTCTTTCTACAATAGTATTGACTACACCAATCTTTTTAGAAAATGTATCGAGTTCATCGCAGGCATTAAATGCAGCTTCTTTATGAGGAACGGTGACATTTACACCTTTGAGTCCTAGTTTTAAGAACATCTCTTTGAGTCGTAATCCATCATGGAGTACATAACGCGTATAGCAGGCATCATACTTTAAGCCTCTAAAAGAGAGATTGTGCATGAGTGGAGATTTAGAGTGTGAAACAGGGTTTCCAAAGATGGCAAAGAGTTCTTTTGCCATAATTAAAGTTTTTCCATCTCTTTAAGGGTAGCAAGCAATGCTCCAAGCTTGTTGTTAAGTTCTAGGTATTCGAGTGCAGGTATGGAGTCAGCTACTATGCCTCCTCCTGCTTGAAGGGTTATGCTGTCAGTCTTTATAAGTGAGGTACGTATAGCTATAGAAGAGTCCATGTTTCCATCAAAAGAGAAATAGCCCACCGAGCCAGAATAGAAACCACGTTTTAGCTTTTCAAATTTAGCTATGAGTTTCATGGCTTCTATCTTAGGTGCACCTGTCATGGTACCTGCGGTAAAGGTGGCAGCAAAAAGGTCAAACATATCTTTACCTTCTTCAATGCTTGCTTCAACGTCTGAGACCATATGCATGACATGTGAATACTTTTCAACACGCATCATGTCCTTTACTTCTACTGTGCCCGTACGTGCAACGCGTCCCACATCGTTACGTCCTAGGTCTATAAGCATGAGGTGTTCTGCACACTCTTTTGGGTCATCGAGCATTTCTTGCTCTAATTCTTTGTCTCTTGCGGCATTTTTACCACGTTTACGTGTACCTGCAATGGGACGTAGAAGTATTTCGCCATCAGTAAGTCGTACCATCACTTCTGGACTAGACCCACAAATAGAAAAGTCTTCATAGTCAAGTAAAAAGAGGTAAGGTGAAGGGTTCTTAGAACGCAAGACTCTGTAAAATGAGAGTGGGTCTATTTTTCCTTTTTGTGTGTAACGGTTGGAAAGAAGTATTTGAAAAATATCACCTGCGCGTATATGTTCTTTAGATTCATCTACGAGTGCTTTAAATCGTTCTTCATCTATGCTAAATGTGCCTTCTCCATCAAGTTTTACGGCTTTTAGTGGCATAGGCGTACATGTGTTACGTAAGATGTCTTCTATGTCATTTAATGCACCTTGCATTTCTTCATCATTGATGAGTATGGTAAGTTTTGCAGACTTATGTGAATATGCCATAATAATAGAAGGACGTACTAGGTCAAGATCTGGTGTATTAAGAGGATCAGCTAGGTCATCCATACTTTCTTCAAGCGTAGGCTCAAAAACTTTTACCATATCATAACCTATGAAACCGATGAATCCATCAACAAAAGAAAAACCAACTTCAGATGCTTTGTTTTTATAAAATGTTTTGTCAAGGTCTTGATAATATTTTTTTAGAAAGCTAAAGGGATCATCTTCTAATGTATGTATTTTTGAATTTTTATCAATATATGTAGTAGTTTTGTCTTTGTAGCTAAGACGTTCTTGTGCCCCTATCGTAATAAAAGAAAAGTTTCCATCACTGGTATTTACCACAGATTCAAAGAGCATGGTAATCTCATTTGGAAAAATGGCTTTAATTTTCCCATAGAGTGCAACAGGTGTTAGTTGGTCAAAGAGTAATGTTTTGTGCATTGCGTATTACTTCTTTACGACAAATGCACCTTTGTTGATGCGGTCTCTTACGCGAGGTAGTACAGAATTTGCTGACGTTTTACTAGAGTAGGGACCTATGAGTAGTTTCTTGGTTCCTGCATTTGATGGAGGGGTAATTCTATAGTTAAACCCACTTTTTTTAATGATAGATAAAAATTGTCTGCTAGGACTTTGTCTAAAAGAACCTACTTGTATGTAATAGTGACCACCTCTTTGAGTGGTAGTTGAAGTTTCTTTAGTCTTTGTTTTTTGCTGTGTCTTTGGCTTTTGGGTTATTTTTATTTTGGATGCATTTGCTTTCTGTTTAGCCTTTTTCTGGGCTTCTAATTTTTTCTTTAGTGCAGCTTTTTTTTGTCTTGCTTTCTCTTCTGCATCTTTCTTCTGTGCAATTTTTTTGGCTTGTTCAAGTGCACGTTGTTTTTCTTTTGCTTCAGTTTCTGCACTTGTTTCTGTTTCATCCTCAAAAATATCCTGCGAGATAGCTACGGTTTTAGGTTTAGTTGTTTCAACTGCAACTTTTTTAACTTCTTCAACTTTTGTTTCTGCTATGGACTTGCCTATAGAAGTATCTAGATTTTCTACTTTAGATAAAGTGTCTTTCTTTGCGATAGTTATTTCTTCAGACTTTGATTTTGTATCTTTATCTAAAGAAAGTTTTTCTTGTGTGACTTCTTCTTTGATTGCATTTTGTAAAGTAAGATCAGGACTAATCATCTCTGTGTCACTTTCATTGTTAATAGCAAGTTGCTCATTGGGGTCTTTAAGTAGTGTTTTTGTAAGTATAATAGCTACAATGAGTACTACAATCGCCAATGCAATAATGGTTAATAGGCTTTTTGATTTAGAATTTTTTGTGTTAATATTGTCTATAATCAGGTCATCAAGATTATGATCGTTCATGCGGGATATCTCCAAGATATAATTTTGAATTTATTATATCATATTTATATATATAAAAAAGGTTATTTCTTCAAAGTATGTATATATTATGGGTATAAATAGGTCATTTTCCGCTTTAGTAATGTGAATATATTTGGTTTAAGGATTATACTTTTTATAGGGTAACGTGATAATATTATACTCTTCAGGAAGAGAAGAAGAGGGTAAACACTTCCAGTTCTTCATCATTTTTTCTTTTAATGCAGTTGAGATGATATCTAAGTGTTTGTCAGCTTTTTCTAATGTGTAATTTTTGACCGCGATAAATACGATCAATCTAGTTTCACTATGACTTTCATAGACCTGATATTCTTTTATCTTTAGTGTCTTAAAAAGATGTTGTATGAGATGATAAAAACGTTTTCTCTCTTCACCTTTGTATTCTATGACTAGGTAGTTTGTGAGACTGTTTTCTACTAAAGGTACTGCAATAGTATATTCTCTATTGAGATGTTGTTTGATAATGAGAGGTGTGAGTGTTTCATCTATACGTTCAAACTTAGCATAAAAGGTACGATTGTTAAACTCTATTTGTTTTACAATCGCAGAACGCTTTATATAGTAGTGGCTATCAAAAAACTCTAAATCAAAGACTTTTATATTAAAGTCCTAATAGATTGACTTATCATAAATTACAAAGTCTTGAGCAAGTGTTTTCATTTCATCTTTTATTTTCGCTTGTAAGTCAGTGTCACTGATGTTATCAAGGATATCCGCTATTTTATTTGCGATGATTTCAAACTCTTTTTCTTTCATTCCACGGCTTGTAAGAGCAGGAGAACCTATACGTACACCTGAAGTTACAAACGGGCTTCTCGTCTCACCTGGAACGGTGTTCATGTTTACAGTGATTCCAGCATTTCCCAAGGCAGCATCAGCGTCTTTTCCTGAGAAGTCTTTGTTTAAAAAACTTACAAGTACTAAGTGGTTGTCTGTACCACCTGAGACTACATCATACCCACGGCTTACAAGTATTTCGGCAAGCTTAGATGCGTTTGCTTTGACTTGTTTTGCATGTATTTTCCACTCAGGACTTAGGTTGTACTTGAACCCAACTGCTTTAGCAGCTATCACGTGTACAAGTGGTCCACCTTGAAGTCCTGGGAAAATAGCAGAGTTAATCTTCTTAGCGATGGCTTCATCGTTAGTCATAATCATCCCACCACGAGGACCTGCCAGTGTTTTGTGTGTGGTTGTAGTCACAACGTCAGCATAAGGGAATGGGCTTGGGTGTTCACCTGCACATACCAGTCCTGCGATGTGAGCGATGTCTGCAAATAAAATCGCTCCAACTTCATCTGCAATTTCACGGAACTTTTTAAAATCTATCTCTCTTGCATAAGCAGAAGCACCACAAACGATAATTTTAGGATTAACAGTTTTAGCTATTCTCATCACTTCATCATAGTTAATGCGACCATCAAGCTCGACACCATAAGTAAAAGAAGAGTAGTTTTTACCAGAAAAGCTAGGCTTGCTTCCATGTGTCAAGTGACCACCATGGCTTAAGTCCATCCCAAGTATTTTTTCTCCAGCTTTAATAAGGGCAGCATACACGGCACCGTTTGCTTGAGAACCTGAGTGAGGTTGTACATTGGCGTAAGAACAGTCAAACAATTCACAGGCTCTATCGATGGCAAGTTGTTCAACCACGTCAGCATATTCACATCCACCATAGTAACGCTTATGCGGGTAACCTTCTGCATATTTGTTAGTAAATACTGAACCCATTGCTTCCATGACAGCAGGAAGTGTAAAGTTCTCTGAAGCTATCATCTCAAGGTGGTCAGTTTGTCTCTGCTTTTCATTTTCAATAGCAGTAAATATCTCTGGGTCAAAACTCTCAATGGCGTAACTCATAGGTGTCCTTATGTGGGGAAAGTAATTTATCTGTATTTATATCGAATTTCATCTAAAAAGGTTATGAAATTCGGTGTATATAAGCTTATTATAGAGTAAGGTTTTTTGTAAATTTTATACGAGGCACTTCTTTAAAGTAGTTATTTCGTGTTTGGGGTGTTTCGCCATTGGGTTGGGAATTGTCCCTATTTTCATCCGTAAAAACAAGCGTTGAACCAGTAAATCTTACCATGAAGTATTCATCGTTCATTCCAGAGTCCTTTATAGAGTGGGTTTCAAAGTTATATGCTTGTTCCCCATCTGCACCTATGGTGACTTGTCCTAAGCTATAGCTACCTATATCTTTATTTTGTTCAGTGTAGTAGTCTCCAACGCAGTCTTGTGTTGGATAGATTTTCTCTATATATGTAAAAGATAAATCAGGATTAAATGTGAGCTCTGCTTGGTATGATTCATCATTATATTCTTCATGGTGACACGCACCTTTCCATTCACCTATTATCTTTTGTTGGGTAGGTTCACTTTCTTTGAGCATAGAAGAGGTTTGTATTTTTTGTAAATGTGCTACATTATTGTTTGATGTCTCTTCTATGTTACAACCTGTAAATAAGCTTGCACTTAAAATCCCCATTGCAAATATCATTGTGTATTTCATCTTTTTCCCTTTGATGTAAAACGTATTGGTAGTTCAAGTTTTACATAAATAAGTCAAAAAATGTCAAAAGATATTTTTATATTTTGAAAAAATCTAAGAGAACCTATGCTCTCTCAGAAACACGCCCTTTACACGCAGCCACATCCATACAAAAATACCCTTTACCCTTTTTAGCAGGCTTGAGTTCTTCCATGACGTTATGACCACATTTTTTACATTGAGAAGAGGCATCTACTTTTGGAGTCTCTTGTATGACTTCTGGACGCATAGCAGGGAAAAGTAGTACATCGCGTATGGTGTGTTGGTTGGTAAGCATCATGACAAGTCTGTCGATACCGATACCCTCTCCAGCTGTAGGTGTCATACCATAGCCTAGGGCTTTAACAAAGTCTGTGTCCATATGCATGGCTTCGTCGTCACCTGTGGCTTCTTTTGCGTTTACTTGACCCATAAATCTTTCGTATTGGTCAAGAGGGTCATTAAGTTCGGAAAACCCATTGGCTATTTCTTTGCCTGCCATGAAAAGTTCAAATCTCTCAGTAACCTCTGGGTTGTCATCGTTTCTTCTAGCCAGAGGAGAGATGTCTACTGGGTAGTCTGTGATGAAAGTAGGGTTGATGAGCTTTGGCTCTACAAACTCGTCAAAAAGTTCTGCTTGCATGTAGCCTAGTGTCCAGTTTTTGTCTACTTTTAAAGTACGCTCTTTAAGGTAGGCAAGTCCTGCATCTAAGTCTGTAGCCACTTCACGAGGCACACCACCGATGTCTACGATGCTGTCTACCCAAGGTACTTTCGCAAAGGGTGTGGCAAAGTTTATCTCCATGTCACCATAGGGTAATTTCCGTTCCAAGTTTAAAGTGTCAAAAAGATAGTCAAATAATTCTTCAGTCACTTCCATAAGTTCGATGTAGGTTTTGTATGCCCAGTAGAACTCTATAGAGGTGAACTCAGGGTTGTGCGTGGCATCTATGCCTTCATTTCTAAAGTTTCTGTTTATTTCAAAGACCGCGTCCATACCACCCACGATGAGACGTTTGAGGTAAAGCTCTGGGGCAATTCTAAGGTATCTGTCTACACCTAGAGCATTATGGTGAGTGGTAAATGGTTTGGCATTTGCTCCCCCAGGGATGGGGTGCATCATAGGTGTTTCTACTTCTAAAAAGCCTTTGTCTTCAAAAAACCTTCGTATGCCTGAGACGATGCGTGAACGAAGTTTAAAACGTTTGGTAACTTCTGCATCCATGATCATGTCTAGGTATCGTTGTCTGTATTTTATCTCTTGGTCTTGTATGCCGTGAAATTTTTCTGGTAGTGGGAAGATGGCTTTGGTTACAAGGTTTACTTCTAAACAGTGAAGTGTAAGCTCCCCTGTCCCAGTAACAAAAGGATAGCCCTTTGCTTCGATGATGTCACCCACTTCAAAAAGTTTTTTAACCACATCGTTGTAGTAGCCTTCAGGTAAGTCATCACGGTTGAAGTAAAGTTGCACTAATCCGTCTGCATCTTCTATCTTGGCAAAGGCCGCTTTTCCCATGATACGTACAAACTTTATACGTCCTGTGAGTGTGTATGACTTGTTTTTGTCTTGTTTCATCTCGTCTTGGGCTACTTCTAGGTCATGTACATAAGCACATTCACTTAAAAAGGTAGCAGAAGGTGTGCCTTTTTTGACTTGGTTAGGGTAAGGATTGATACCTTTTTCTCTAAGTGTTTTGGTTTTTGTAATACGATCTTGAATCTGTTGATTGTCGAAAATCAAATGAAGCTCCTGTTTTGTTTTCTTTAACTTTGGCAGTTTTTACAAAGACCCACAATTTTCATGGTGTGATCTGTCATTTGAAAGTTAAATTTTTTAGCTATTTTTTCTTGCTGTTCTTCGATGAGCTCATCTACAAATTCTGTGATATCTCCACATGCCGTACAGATAAGATGGTCGTGGTGTTGTTTAAGACCTAGTTCATACTTTTTACCCTGCGTACCAAAAGAGATAGAACTTACCATACCAGACTCTTCAAGTAATGTGAGTGTCCTATACACAGTGGCAATACCCATGTTAGTATCTGGGTATTCTTTTTTAAGAAGCATATAGATATCTTCTGGCGTAAAATGGTCATCATTCTCATAAAGGAACTTTAGAATCAATTCACGTTGCTTGGTGAACTTTAAGGTATTTTGTTTAAGTAGTTTTTTAAATTGTTCTAAAAGTTTTTCATAGCTAATCATGTATATTCCTTATTGAACTGAGAGGCTTTGGTTATTCTCTATTTCTGTACTATTCTCTTTAGCAGATTCTGGGGTACTAGCTTTTGTATCATTATTATCATTTAGATTTACAACATTTTTGATAACTTGTGAAGTTGAAGTACTTTCTAATCCCAAGGTACTAGGGTCAAGATTGATAATATATGCACCTGCTTTTTTAAGATAAGGATACAGTATTGAGGTCTCAACATGTTTTTCTAGATTATCTTTTACTAAAGAGACATTCGAAAGTGCCGTTACGATAAGCGCAAAAATTAAAAAATACTTTCCACCACCTGCAATAAAACCAAAAACCCTGTTTAAAAAACCTAGACCACTAGCAGAGGTAAGTTTTGAAAGTATCGAACCTACGACAGTCGCACTAAGCCAAATAATAATTAAAATAGCTAAAAAACCAATAAGTTTAAGAAGTGCTTGATTTTCAAGATGAACAAAGTTTGTATCTATAAATAACGCAGCAGTTTCAGAAAGGCGTGAGGCAAAGTATACACCACCTATGAGCCCAACGAGACCAAAAACTTCTTTTATGAAGCCATGCATAAATCCTTTGATACCTAATAGTAAAACAATTGCGGCTATGACTACATCTAAATAATTAAAATCCATTATTGTAAAATTTTCCATTAAAGTATATTCTCCCTACATATTTTATATGCTTAGATTATACCTATAAATGGCTTTATTTCTAACTCTATTTTATCGTAGCGCTCGTGTAGCATTTTCTACTTCATCGCGTTTATTTGCATATTGAAGTGCTGTATCTCTAGAAATTTTTCCATCTTTTAAAAATTTCACGAGTGCTTGTGTCTGTGTTTGCATACCTGTATCACCTTGTCCTAGTTGCATTTGAGAATAAATTTGGTGTACTTTATCTTCACGTATGAGGTTTGAGATGGCATGATTGGTTACCAGTATTTCTGAAGCTGCTACACGACCACCACCCAGTTTAGGTAAGAGTGCCTGTGCAATGACTGCCACCAATGAAGAAGAAATCATGGCTCTAATTTGTGGTTGCTCATCACCAGAGAATACATCTATAATTCTGTTAATAGTACCTGGAGCAGAAGATGTATGCAAGGTTCCAAAGACAAGGTGTCCAGTTTCTGCTGCGGTAAGAGCTGCTTCAATTGTTTCTTTATCTCTCATTTCCCCAATCAGTATAATGTCGGGGTCTTGACGCATGGCATATTTGAGTGCAATAGCAAAAGAATTTGTATCTTCACCTACTCCCCTATGCGAAAAGACACATTTTTTATGCTGATGAATAAATTCTACAGGATCTTCAACTGTCACGATGTGTTTTTGCTCGGTCATGTTTATCTCATTAAGCATGGCCGCTAGAGTCGTTGATTTACCTGATCCCGTTGGACCTGTTACTAGTATAAGACCTTTTTCTCTTTTGATAAGTTTTTTATAGACTTCTGGTGAACCTAAATCATCTAATGATGGCACATCAATAGGGATGGTTCTAAATGCAGCACCCATATCTCCAAGGGCACGATAGTAGTTTGCTCTAAACCGTCCAATGTTTGGAAGTAAGAGTGCAAAGTCTAGTTCGTTATGTTCTTCAAAATGTTGTTTTTGTTTTTCTGTGATGAGTGAATAACACATTTCTTCGATGTCTTCACCTTCAAGCTTTGGTAAGTTTACCGCCTTGAGTATACCATCTAGTCGTATTTGTGGTTCTGAACGCGAAACAAGATGTAGGTCAGATGCACCATGCGATACCACGGATTGAAGAAGTTTTTTTATGTCAAATGCAGCCATTATTTTCCTTGTATTTAATAATATTTTTAAATATTATAGCAGATTTTTATTCAATTATAGCAGGGACTATAAAAAAATCATCTTTTGCTTGAGGAGCGTTAGAGAGTATCTCTTTTGCTACAGATTGTTTCTCTCTTGGCTTGTCTTCTCTTAAGGGTGTTCCTCCATCTAAAGTAGAAAAGGTTGCAGAAAGTGCATCTGTATCGAGTTCATTAAGGTTTTCAATATAGTCTAAAATACCTGATAGTTGTTCTTTTACTTCTTCTTTTTTACTCTCATCTATTCTTAAATGTGAAAGTTTCTCTAATTTAGCTAAAACGTCGTCATCGATTTGCATGAATACCCTTAATGATAATTTTTCTTATTATATATTAATTTTGTTTAGATATAAATAGATAGTTACATAATATTAAAAGGAGAAACGATTATGGCAAAAATAGATATGGAATCACAAGAATTTAAAGAAGAATTAGTAAAAACGCAAAAATTTACTGATAAAGTATGTGAAAGTAAAGGTTGGGTTTATAACATGATTGAAGATGTAAATGAGGGGATTGTTATGGGTCTAACACGTAATAAACTTCTTTATGGAAAACGTTTTTGTCCCTGTTTTATGGTTGAACCTGACCCTAAAAAAGAGGGAAAATTTAAAAGTGTGGACGATAGAATTTGTCCATGTAAACCAGCTATAGAAAAAGAAATACCAGAAGATGGCGTATGTCACTGCCAAATATTTTGTACCCCTGAATATAGAGCAGAACAAGAGACTAAAGCATAAAACAAAAGCATAATGTGTACAGCAAGTTATAATCATTACTGACTATAATTATCTAAATTATTAATTGGGTAAGGAATATAACTTGCAAACATTACTAGAACAACATGATGTAAACTCTGAAGAACTTGAAATACTTCTTGATGCAAGAGAAGAAGGAAAAGTTGATTTTCTTTTGGTAGATGTACGAGAAGAGATGGAGTATAATGAAGGACACATCAAAGGTGTCGATATGTTGAAACCTACAACACAGTTTCAGCAGTGGGCACATGAATTTTTAACACTGACAAAAGAGAAAAAAGTTATATTTACTTGTCGTACAGGTAGTCGTAGTGCACAAGTACAAAATGTATTTATGCAACATGGACATGAAGGAGTCATTAACCATTATGGTGGCATAGTGACATACTATGGCACCATAGATAAGGTAGAAAGGTAGAAGAGGAAAGATGTTAAAAATACTTTTTCTTCATGGTTTCTCCTCTTGTGGTAGAGGCAATAAGTCTAAAATGTTAAAAGCATATTTTAGCGAAGGGGGAGTCATTGCTCAAGATCTTCCTTTTTCTCCTCTTGAGGCTATAAAAGCACTTGATAAGATTATTTTATCTGAAAAAATTGACCTGTTAATAGGTTCATCATTGGGTGGATTTTATGCCACGTATTTAGCGGAGAAGTATAGACTAAAAGCTGTACTTCTTAACCCCTCTACACAACCTTGGAAAACATTAGCACCTTATGTGGGTATGCAAAAACGTTTTTGTGATGATGAACCTTTTAAATTTAAAAAAGCCTATCTTAAAGAGATGAAATCCTTAAAGGTCTTACCTCTTAGGGGCAGGTATCTAGTGCTTTTGCAAAGTGAAGATGAACTCTTAGATTATACTAAAGCACAATCCCTCTATAATATGCACCATGTTGTCGTTGAATATGGTGGAAATCATCGTTTTGAAAATATTGATGTCTATATGTCAATGATACGAAAATTTAGAACACTAGGAACACTATGAATGTTGTAGACCTTTTATTAAAACTTTTGTCTTGTAAATCACTCACTCCTGATGATGATGGTTCTTTGCAATTTATAGAAGAATATCTTGATGGATATGAAGCACTTTATGTGAATAAAGAAGGTGTTAAGAACCTTTTTTTGCATAAAACTTTTGGTAATAAAAAAGATGAAAAAGGTACACATCTTTGCTTTGCAGGACATGTAGATGTGGTCCCTGCAGGAGATAACTGGGATACTAACCCTTTTGTACCTGTGATAAAAGAAGGTAATATTTATGCTCGTGGAGCACAAGATATGAAGTCAGGAGTAGCAGCCTTTGTGCAGGCATGTGAAGAGGCAGAAGATTTTAATGGTACGCTCTCTGTACTGCTTACATCAGATGAAGAAGGTGAGGGTAAGTATGGTACGTCCGTGATGCTTGAACATCTAAAATCCATTAATCTGTTACCAGATTATTGCATCGTGGCAGAGCCTACATGCGAAACAAGGTTTGGAGATGCTATTAAGATAGGTAGACGAGGGTCTATTAACGGGTATTTGACCATACAAGGGAAACAAGGGCATGCTGCTTACCCTGAAAAAGCGATAAACCCTGTACACCAAATAGCACCTATTTTAGAAAAAATTGCAGGAATCAACTTAGACAATGGCGATGATGATTTTGCACCAAGCCAAATGGTTATAACAGATATCCGAGGAGGCATGGAAGTGACCAATGTCACACCAGGTTCACTTAAAATCATGTTTAATGTACGTAACTCCACAAAAACCACACAAGAAGAGGTTAGAGTACATATAGATAAATGTTTTAAAGACTTAGACTATAGTTTAGAACTTACCCAAGGCTCTTACCCTTTTGTAACTACACGTGACTCTAAAGTGGTGAAACTGCTTACGCAGAGTATACAAGAAGTAACAGGGGTAGAGACTAAACTCTCAACAGCTGGAGGGACAAGTGACGCACGTTTTATGGGAGCATTTGGCATAGATGTCGTAGAGTTTGGTGTCATAAACGATACTATTCATGCACCGAATGAACGTACTTCCATCGCAGAAGTTGAAAAACTTTGTGAAGTGTTTAAAGCATTACTTCAAAATTTTAAATAAAGGTATTTATAATGTTAAAACTAATTTCAATTCTTCTGGTATTTACAGGGTCACTTTTTGCACTTGATTGGGTGAAAGATATAGACACAGCATTTACACTAGCAAAAAAAGAAAATAAAAGTGTGATGGTCTTTGTAGAGAGTGAACATTGTAGATGGTGTAAAAAAATGAAAGGGCGTACTCTCTCAGATGAAAATGTTGAAAAGAGACTTGAAAAATTTATACTTGTCAAAGTCATGAGAGAAGATGGGAATGCTATGAAACATTTACCTGAGGTTAAAGGTGCACCGACCATTTTCTTTATGAAAAATGACAAAGAAGTTTTGGAAGATATACTAGGTTATTTTGATGTTTTAGACTTTACATCATATATTGGTGATGTTGAAAAAATGATGGCAAAATAGTATGATCACACGAGGGATATTTCTTTTTTTCATTGTATTTAATCTCTTGGTTTTTGGATATAGTGACGAAAGTGAACACAAAACTGAGACTAGCACAAGTATATCAGGGCTGTCATGGTATTTGAATATCGAAACAGCATTACAAAAGGCAAAAAAAGAGAAAAAAAATATTGTTGTGATGGTAGGGGAAGAGAGCTGCAGATGGTGTAAAAAGATGAAAAATAGAACCCTTATAGATACACGCATACAAGCAAAGTTAAAATCTTATATCTTAGTTTCAGTCAAACGTTCAGACAAAGAGGCCATGAAATATTTACCAACCTTTGATGGTAATATTCCTTCTTTTTTCTTTATGCAAGACAATAAAGAACTCATAGAATCCATTGTGGGATATTATAAGGCAAATGATTTTTTAGACTATTTGAATGAAGTAGAGGAATAGCATAAACCATGTTCACCCGTCCTCACTTTAAAGACTATATCATGGCAAAATCCATAGCGATAGCTGTTGCTTTTATTCTAGTGTTTTCTATACTTTTTCTTTACTTTATACCACATAAAAATGATGCATTTATAGCCATTTCTTTACTTACTTTAGGTTTTTCATTTTTCATTTTTTTCATTTATCGTGGGGCAAAGAAGATACAAAAAGAGCTTTCTACTATTAATAAATATCTGAAAAATCTTGAAAAAATAGACAAAATAGACTATAAAACGCACTTTTATATTTCAGAATTTGAAGAGATTAATCAAAACCTTATTAAAGTACTTAAAGGTGCAAAGAAACGTGAAGATGTTAAGCAGCGTTATAATGCAAAGTTGAAGTTAAAAAACAGACAACGAGCAGATATGATTTCTGCTATTGCACATGAATTTAGAAACCCTATAGCTTCCATTATGGGTTATTCTCAAACATTGCAAGATGACCCAGATATTCCTAAACCTTTACAAGAGAAATTTTTAACTAAAATTTATAACAATGGAAACAAAATAGAAACACTGTTGGCACGCTTGATATTGTGGAATAAATTTGAGAGTAAAGAAGCAAATGTCTATAAAAGTACATTTGACATATATCATTTAGCAAACGAGGTTAAGCAAAGCCTAGAAGAAGCTTATAAAGATAGAACAATCCATCTTTTAGGAAAGACAAGAGAAGTTGAAGCTGATAGAACACTGATAGAGGTAGTCCTTAAAAACCTTGTTGAAAATGCTTTAAAGTATTCAAAAGATGATGTAACCATTGACATTCAAGATAGCGATATTTTAGTCATTGATAAAGGTGTGGGGATAAAGGAAAAGGAAGTAGATAAAGTGACAAAGAAATTTTACCGTACAGGCACGCAATCTTGGGATAATTCTATGGGACTGGGGCTGTCTATTGTGAAAACAATTCTTCAACTGCACCAAACAAAACTTACTATTGTAAGTAAAGAAGGGGAAGGCTCTACTTTTTCTTTTATGATTTAAATTTATAGGAAAGATGAGAAAAACTGCATAATACCCTTTTCTTTATTTTTGATGTAGGAGTATGCCACGAATTTTTAATTATTTTTTAAATACACTATTAAATTACGTAGAGTTAATTTATTTTTCTATACAATATGCTTATATTCTGTAAATTTCTAATTTAAAGTTTAAGAAAATCAAGGAGGAAGTATGAAATTAGGTTTCTTAGTTGACCTTAACCTATGTATGGGTTGTAAAGGTTGTGAGATAGCGTGTAAAGTGGAGAACGAAGTGCCACTAAGCACATGGCGTTTACGTGTCAAATATATTGACTTGGGTACATTCCCAGATACAAGAAGGTCGTTTACACCATTACGTTGTAATCATTGTGAATCAGCTCCCTGTGAGCGTATTTGTCCTGTATCGGCATTGCATTACCTTGAAAATGGTATTGTAAATATTGATAGTGACAGATGTATTGGATGTGCAGGTTGTATGATGGCCTGTCCTTATGGAGCTATTTACATGGACCCAGAGACAAATACTGCTGACAAATGTACATACTGTGCTCACCGTATAGAGTCTGGTATGATGCCAGCTTGTGTAGTAGCCTGTCCTGTTGAAGCAAATATCTTTGGTGACCTTGAAGACGATAGTTCAAATATTTCACTTTACATTATGGAACACAAAGGTGCTGTTCAAGTACGTAAACCTGAGAAACACACAACGCCTACACACTTTTATGTAGGTGGTGGTAATCAGACACTTAACCCTCTAGCTCATCAGAGAATAGAAGGCTATAACCTCTTTAATAACATCACGCATTTAGACCATGTAGGAGATAAAAACCATGGTATTTTGGATAGATTTTTAGCACCATTTGTAGGACATGAAAAACTAGACAACA
>Ga0256840_1001159_pt1 | contig 25233 bp, 23 predicted proteins | sample 355202metaG_FD_185969 | JGI IMG/M metagenome (GOLD analysis project Ga0256840, IMG submission 185969) | Hydrothermal vent microbial communities from Mid Atlantic Ridge, Atlantic Ocean - 355-202 | ecosystem: Environmental > Aquatic > Marine > Hydrothermal vents | place: Atlantic Ocean: Mid...
TTTAGTTTAGAGATTCCTCCCGATAGCAACGGGACGCAGGAATGACGTTTTCTTTTTTTAAACTCCTAAACTATGCCACATGTTCAATATTTCACAATTTCTTTACTCAGCACAAAATCTCTTGAAACAAGCTGCATGACATAAATACCTGCAGGCAATCTACTGATGTCCATGGTCATTTGATTATTTGCAGTTTTACTAATTGGTGAAGTGAACACCGCTCCTTTTAAGTCAAAAATTCGAATGCTCAATTTTTCATTCTTTTCATTGTCAAACTTGATATGCACTACACTGTTTGTCGGGTTGGGAAAAATAGTGATGCCCTGTTTTGTTAGTTCATCATCGACCCCGTTAATCAAAAATATAGATGAAGAGGTAGATTTGGTTAGAATATGATGGTTGGGATCAAAAACTATTTTCTTCACGAAATCCTCCGCCTGAAATTCAATGGTTTGTCCTGACGAGGTGTGGTCAAATACAAAAGTGGTGTCTTTTCCATTCGCCAAAGTAGCCACAAAAGGTAAAGGCATTTCAAAAAAGTCTACCGAAGTATGCGAGGTGGTTTGATTTGCCGTTATTGAAAGTTTACCGTCATCCTTCGCTTCATATGCAAAAGTGTAGGAAGGGTAGCCCTCACCATAAAACCAATCGTCCAAAAATTCAGTCAAATCTTTACCACTCACTGCTTCTAAATGCCGTTGCAAATCATCTGTACTGGCGTGACCATACGCCAACTCAGGATCATTTAGATAGTTTTTCATACCCTGGAAAAAGTTATCATCTCCTACTACCCACCGTGCCATATGCAATACTATTGCACCTTTGTTATAACTTAGCCTGCCATTAAATATTCCTGCTGATCCAAAAAGACTAGTGGTATCGCCTACATGAACAGACCCCCCACTTTCACTTGTAATTTTAGCTATTTTACCAGTTAGCCAATCATCAAAGTCCACTGAGCCTAACCCGTTTTGGTAAGTTAAGCCTGTTAAGTAAGTGGCAAAACCCTCATTGAGCCAGATGTTCTCCCAACTATCACAAGTCACTTTATCTCCAAACCACTGATGTGCCAACTCATGCGCTACCAAACCATAACTATAATTTGACATAAAACTCATCGTTTGATGTTCCATTCCTCCAAAATTAGGAGGAAACTGTGCGTGTCCATATTTTTCATCTATAAAAGGATACTCCCCAAATAAATCTGAGAATAACTTTATAAAATCACCAGTTATTGGTGTTTGGTTTTTAGCAGTAGTCAAACTACTTGGGTACACATAATTCAAAATTTCTAACTGCTTCCCTCCTACCGCTACAAAATCAGAGTATACCTCATAATTGGTCACACCAATTGCCACCAAGTAAGTTGCAATGGGATAGCGGTGTTTCCAATGATAGGTTTTAAAAGCGCCACTTTGTATTTCACTCACTAACAACCCATTACTTGCCACTCTGAATTGTTCAGGCGTTGTTACAATCACATCAATAGAATCTACTTTGTCCCCTAAATCCATTTTTGTTGGCCACCAATACTTAGTACCATACGGTTCTGACAAAGTAGAAATAGCAGGGCCATTGGCATGTGTATTTTTGGTAAAAGCCTCATCCGTAGTCTGTGGCACACCTTGATAATAAACTGTCACAGAATCTAAACCGCCTTGGCTAATAGTTACTGGTAAAGTTATCTTTAATGCTTCCTCTGCATGACTAAAGGTTATTTTTGACCCCTGATGCATCACAGAGTCAACGGTTAACGCATTATTCAAATCAAAAATTATTTCTGAAAAATTATCTATGCTAGCTGTAAAATATGTTGTAACATTTCCCTTAATAAATAGGACGTTAGGATCAACTTCCCATTCCATCCTATGGTATTTTATATCATAGTTATAAGGAACCTCACCTCGTCTAGCATTTATCTTTTTTTGATGCGAATTCCCTTCTCTTTTTACCATATCATCAAATAGCATCCCCTCATTTTTTTGAGAAAAAGAAGGGTTAACGATTAAAAATGAAGCGACAAGAAGAAAGAAAATTTTATACATGGCTATTGTTTATACAAAAACTGCAATAAAGGTAATCAATATATATACACTCAGGAAGGTATTGACCCCACAATTAGAGACAAAATACTCAATCTAATTGTTCAAACATTTGGATTTAATGGATAAAAAGCAAACTTTTATGGCTTAATGAGTAAAGCAAGCCATATCCATCAAGCACTTGATGCCACTACTGAAAATGCATTTGAAATTTCAGGGCAAATTAGTGACACCAAAATTATCATTCTTTCTGACCATCACCGTGGTAGGCGTGATGGTGCAGATGATTTTTTGAATAACGAAGCTACCTATCAAAAGGCGCTGAAATATTATCTTGAGCAAGGCTATACATTATTATTACTTGGCGATGTAGAAGAGTTTTGGGAGAATCCATTTGAAATAGTTATTAAAAATTACAAGGATGTTTTGGAAATGGAGAAACAGTTTTATGACCAAAATAGATTACTCCGAATTTGGGGAAACCATGATGATATTTGGCAAGTAAAATCATATATCAATAAATACTTAGGCGGCATCCTTCCTGGACTTGATGTGTATGAGGCTGTCAAATTGAATTTATTTGATGGGGAAAAACCATTGGGTAAAATACTATTTGTTCATGGGCATCAGGGCACTGCCGCTAGTTCAAGATTTGCAAGCATCAGTCGATTTTTTGTGCGCTACGTATGGCGCTATATCCAAAAGTGGTTTAATATTCCGCTCTCTACTCCTGCCAATAATATCAGATTGAAATCGGAGCATGATATGATTATGTTTGATTGGGCAAACAAACGATGCGAAGAAATTCTTATCTGCGGACATACACACCAACCTGTTTTTATGTCGTTTACCCATGCCGATATACTGAAGAAAAACTTAGCAATTGTAGAAGCTTCTCTAGGTGAAGCAACTACAGAAGTAGAAATTGCAAACTTAAAAACTCAGAAAGAGGTGATTCTAAAAAACCTAGCAAGAATCAAGAAAGAGCATGATGCCACAACATTGGAAGTCACCAACCACCGAAAACCTTGCTACTTCAATTCAGGATGCTGCTCTTTTAGTAATGGCGACATCACAGGTCTTGAAATAGAAGGTGGGGAAATCAGGCTTATCAAGTGGACGATGAGAAGAAAAACTCATCGTAAAATCTTAGAAAAGAATGATTTGAAGTCTGTTTTAGCTGCTTGTGAATAAGCTATAACGTTCAGGTAGCCGTTGTTGTAATTACGCTCGTTAATCCACAAATGTTTCTTTAATGACTAATTTCACCTCTTTTATTTCTTGTTTTGTCATTCTTCCTAGTACTTTAATTATTCTTTGTTTATCTACTGTTCTGATTTGGTCAATCACAATCCAACCAATTTGTCCATTGTGTTTGATTTTAATGCGTGTTGGGTAGTTTTTGGAACTTGTAGTCATCGGAGCAATTATTATTGTTCTCAACGGTCTATTCATCTCGTTTGGAGAAACAATAATACAAGGTCTAGTTTTCTTTATTTCACTTCCAACCGTCGGGTTTAAATTGACCAAAACTATGTCATATTGATTTAATTCCATTCCTCAAGTGTTTCATCTTCAAAAACGTCATTAAATAACAATCTATCATCTCCATTTTCGTTCATTTCTTCAAATGCTTTTTCCCATCCATTTCTGGGATTTGATAATGGCTGAATTATTATTTTTCCTTTCTCAAGAATTAAATTTACTTGGTCTTTAATATTATATTTCTCTAAGATCATTTTACTAAAACGTATTCCTTTAGAATTCCCTATTTGGATCACTGAAACTTTCATAATATTTATTTTAATAATGTAAGTACAAAGTTATTACAAATATTCCGTTTTACAAATTATTATTAACGGTTAATGCATGGTATCCTAGGGTGCTATGCACTATATTTAGTGTGTAGGGTGTTTTATCTCTTTTCTGCCTTCTTTTTCATAAATCATCAATTCGTTCAAACCTTTATTAAAAGAGTGGATACCATTACTCAAAAGTGATATTATAAATTTTTCTTTCATCTTTTAATACCCTACAACCATCAGATAAGCCCAGCAGCATTACGTTTACCCCATTTTTATATCAAAAAAATGCCTATAATTCGTTTCTTACTTGTCCGCTGGCAAACGGGTTCGCCTATGCGTTTCATAAAACTAAACTGTAGTAATGTATATGCTAAAATATTCCACCTCTCCAATCAACAATTCCTCAAAATACAAATATCCCCCAATATATCTCTCACATTATCCACAACAAATTTCGCATTCTCCTTAGTAAAGCACAAAGGTGGTTTAGATTTAAGCACACTGTCATATGGTCCGTCAGTGCCGATGAGTATATTTCTATTCCTTAGTTCATTTTTGATTAGCTGCGCTAATTTTGTATTGGATTCTAAACTACCTTCCTCTATTATTTCTACGCCAATGAATAAACCTGAACCTCTTACATCTCCAATACAAGAAAACTCTTTCCGAAGATTTACAAAAAGTGATTGGTAAAAATCGCCAACCTCTTTTGCATTTTCCTGTAAATTTTCTTCCTCTATTACTTTCAGCACCGACAATCCGATGGCACAAGAAACCGGGTTTCCTCCAAACGAACTAAAAAACTCTACACCTTCACTGAATGATTCCGCTATTTCACTCGTAGTAATGACGGCACCCATCGGATGCCCGTTTGCCATCGGTTTTCCGACAATTACAACATCAGGGACTACCTCTTGCATTTCATATCCCCAAAAGTAATCTCCCAAGCGCCCAAATCCCGTTTGCACTTCATCACTGATGCAAATGCCTCCTTGTTCCCGAACAGCAGGATAGATTTCTTTCAAATACCCTTTTGCCAATGGCACCTGTCCTCCACATCCCACTATCGGTTCACTAATAAACGCCGCTACTGGCAACTCAGATTCCTTTAAAATTTCTATGGTTTCCTTAGCATATAACCTACCAGCACGCCCATTATTATCTTTATACTTACCGCTATAAGTATCGGGAATTGGGGTTCTTAAAATATAATGCTGCTGCCCTTTTCCTTTTTTATTGCTAAACTTATAATCACTAATATCCATGGACAGTTGTGTATTTCCATGATACCCATGCTCCATGACCATTATATTTTTATGCTTGGTATGGGCGTATGCTAGTCTTATCGCCAGGTCACTTGCAGCACTTCCAGAGTTCACAAAAAATACTTTGTTCAGAGATTCAGGAAATTTCGACAATAATTTTTCTGCATAAGTTGGTAACAGGTCATATAAATACCTTGTGTTTGTATTTAAGCATGCCATTTGCCTTTGTCCAGCCGCCACAACTTTTGGGTGTGCATGACCTACATGCGGAATATTATTATAAGCATCCAAAAAAGTATTTCCATCCGCATCATACATATATTGAAATGCTGAACGAACCATTGCAATGGGTTGCGCATAACTTAACGATAGGATGGGGCTAATATGTTGATGCCTTCTTGTAATCTCCTCATCAACATTTCTTGGACTAAGACTTGGCAAGCCAATCGCTTTTCGAAATGCGTTTTCTGCACTAATAGGATTAATCGTAAGCCATTTATACAACATTTTCCAAGCAGATTTTTCACTTCCCGTCGCATATTTGTTATCAGGGTTTACTTTTTGGGAATGGGCAGCGTTACATACACTTGTACACAGCCTTGCTGCTATCAAGTAGTATAGCAAGTTTACTTCCTTTTCCTCGACTAGTAGCACATCATGATATGATTTCACAATATGACAAGCCCATTCTATTGGATTCTCTAACTCAAAACACGCATAAGCTATGGTGATGGCGAGCTCATTGATTAATGGTGCATGGGCAAGGTCACCAAAATCAATGATCCCAGAAACGCCTCCTGCTTTGACCATCACATTCCATTCGTTGGCATCATTATGAATGATTTGCTTTCTTAATTCAGGCAGAATGGGCTGTACATTTTCTTCATATTGCTGAAAAAAATAGCCCACAATACTTCTATCATGCGCGTCAGAAATATCATTAAGGTACTTTTTATTTAAGTGTAGGTATTGCAAATCCCATTGCCATCGCCTCGCCTTAATTGTATAGTTGTTGAATTTTTGAAATTTACTATCCATCTTGGCAAGAAATAATCCCAAAGATTGAAACAGCTCTTTTGTCGGTTTTTTGTCACCTAAAAATTCGCCTTCAAGAAAAGACAGCATCCTGCAAATAGTTGCTGCTCCATTGACCTCTAATACTTTAATAAAATCTCCGCTTACAAATGGAATTGGCATCGGAAACTTATCCTCCCCTTCTTCCTGTAAATATAGCAGCACCTCATTTTCTGCCTCGAGAATGGCAAGTAGCTCCTCGTCATATGCGTATGTTTTAAAAATATAGTTGGCAAGTCCATTTTTAACATGATAGTTGAAATTATCATAGCCATTAAGTCTTTTGATTTCAGGTAACTCAAATGCAAAATGATGACGTAACAGTTCTTCCATTTTCTTACAGGTATAACCCTAGTTGTTTACACACAACGCAATAATATTGATTATACCTGTAAGATATTGTATTTACATCTTTATTTAAAGAAAGTTTGATAGCTGAAAAACCCGTGATCCAATTGTAGGGTGGATTATAGGCAAGGTGCTTGCGCTATTGGGCATTAAACAGTCACAGCGTTGTTTGCGTTGCGACCGAGCAGGTTAATTTTTATCATCCCAACCAGTAGCTTCCAATATCTTATAAAAGATTTCAGTATTTTCATAAACACCAGAAAATGCTTCGGCTCCTGGGCCGTAAGCAAACACCGGGATTAATGTTGCCGAATGTCCGTTGGTAGAAAAGGTCCCAGTAATTTCATTATAATCACTATAAGATTTCCCATCTTCTGTTTTCTTAAGCGTTGACGATAAGGTAAACCCTCCGGTTTCATGATCGGCAGTTACAATTACCAATGTATTGCCGTCTTTTTTTGCAAAATCTAGCGCCTTTCCGATAGCATCATCAAAGTCAATAAGCTCTGAAATAAGATATTCAGCATCATTGGCATGACCTCCCCAATCTATTTGCGAACCCTCTATCATCAAGAAAAAATTAGAATTCTCTGCCTTCTTATTTAGAAATTGAATACCTAGCTCGGTGGCTTTCGGCAAAAAATCACCCCGCCCTTTGCCCACGGGATCCATATGGTTTTGTGCTAATACATAAGCCATTTTCGAATACTTCTTAATTCCTGCAAAGTCACCCAAGGCAGTAGTATCTATACCAAATCCTTTTACTTTCAATTCTTCTAATAAGTTTTTTCCATCTTTTCTTTTGTTAAAAAACTTTGTGCCCCCTCCTGCAAAAAAATCAATATCAGAAACGACCATATCTGCTGCGATGTCTTCATAGAGCCCTCTATCTATAACATGAGCATAGAAACTTGCTGGCGTAGCATGTTGTATGGAAGAGGTAGAAATTATGCCCGTTTTTACATGTTGCAATGACACAATTTCAACCAAATTTCTAACTTCAGTAGAATCATCAGCAACACCAACGGCACCATTATATGTCTTTACTCCTGATGCAAAAGCCGTTGCACCTGCAGCGGAGTCGGTAATATCTTCTCTTGATGAGGAGGTTTTAATAAGCCCTATGTGCTTAAAACGCGCGTAATTTGGTGTCGTTTTCTTAAAATAAAATGCTGATGATATTTGTGACAAACCTGTGCCATCGCCAATTAAAAGAATTATATTTTTGGCCTTTGGCGGTATTTTTTCTTCTACTATTTCTGATTTACAAGAGAGCATTGCGACTAATAGTACTAGATTAATTATGCTTTTGTATGTCATAGACTTGTGTTTAAATTATTGCTGATGGTTTGTATATGAAGCGTTGGGCATTTAAAATCAGTTTATCTTTATTTATATGTACTAACTTTGGTTTAATTATTTATTGCCCAATGATTTATATATCATTAGCCACCGTATTCCTCTATCAATATAGGTAACTTTCCATTTAAAAACTTAATTTGTTGCTCAATTCCATTTGGTGTATCGTGATTATGAGTTGTTACAATTATTAAGTTTTTGTTAGGTATTAAAATTATAAATTGCCCTCCATAACCCATTCCATAATTAACTAGATTTCCTTTTAATTTAGATGTATACCAGCAAAATCCGTGTTTTGAATTCCTTAAACCCCATTTCGTTGGTTTTTTTTCATTTTCATTAAATAGTTTTTCAACCCATTTTTCAGACACAATCTGTTTTCCGTTCCATTTCCCTTTTTTCTCTAGCAGTTGACCAATTTTCATTAAATCAATTGACTTCATTTTAAGACCAAGTCCGCTGCCATCATAATAACCTTTATTTCTTTTTTCCCAATCTACTTGATTAATATCCAATTGCTTGAATAAAAATTCATTTGCAAATTCTAAAGTTGTCTTTCCTGTTGCTTTACTTATGATAACAGATAATAAATGTGTTGCACCAGAATTGTAATTATATTTTTCACCAGGTTTACTTTCTAAATTCTTTTGCAGTACAAATAGACTCGGGTTTTCACTATTTAACCATTTTTCATGTTCTAAATAACCATTCCAAGAAAGCCCAGAAGTTTGATTTAAAAGATGTTTAATTGTGATATTTTTTTTCTTTTCTTTTTTAAGATTTCGAAATTCATTTTTGAAATATTTTTCAATCGTTGCATTTTCATTTTTAATAAATTTTTTATCTATGGCTATTCCTACAAGAATACTTATTATTCCTTTTGTTAAGGATTGTACATCACAAAGACTATCTTTTGTTTTACCATTATAATATTCTTGTAACACAATAGTGCCATTTTTAGAAATCAAGGTTGAGAAAATATAATCTTCTTTTGGGTGTGTTTTTTCAGGAGATACTATTTTTCTTGATTTTTCTTTTTTAGTTTCATTACAAGATATCGTTCCAAATATTAGAACTATTAATAAAATATGTAATTTGTATTTTACTATCATATTACTATTTTTTATGTGGTGATTAACATACATATAACCATAATGGCAGCCATATCGCTTATCCCCGTAAGGTAATAACTTCCCAACAAAAATCTAAAATCCCTACCGCACCTTTCGCTGCATCAGTCGATACCTCACATACTGAAAAATAGTGGGGTGATAAAAAATACTGTTCTCAGGAATATCCTTTATCCTTTCTCTTTTAATGGCTGTGCCTCGATTAAAATCCTCTATTATTTTTGTGATGTCCTTCGCTATTTCTTTCATCCCTCGCCAACTCAACGTCACGTAGCTATCACCTGCTTGCGGTTCGATTCTTCCTTGTGTAATAAGATCACCTGTATCCACTCCTGCCGCTACCCAAAAAACAGAATATCCAATATTCCCAGCATCACCCTTGTAAATTGCCCAAAAAGGTGAATGCACCCCTCTGTACAGTGGTGTAATGCCTGGGTGACCGCCAATCACATTTCCGCTCACCATATTCCTAATTTTTTTACCGACCCAATACGGTGTGTGGATTACAATCATATCTGGTTGCTGCGCTGCTATCCACGCGACTGTTTCCTTCGCTTGGTAATCTCCTGTTTGATGTATTTCTCCACCCCATTTGTTGATTGCTAAGTTTATCTGCTCCGTATCAAATATTTCTTTTTCGATTCTAGCATCTTTTTTGCCATTCAAGAGTTTGTATAAAATGCGCTCCATTATCTGAAACATCACTTTAATAATTCCTTGTTTTTTGATGGCTATTTTTAAGAATGAGGTATTGACACCTCCCACGTTTTTATCGGCAATCACTGCGCCCACAACGTGCACATCACTGTCCACTAATGTTGCCAATGTGTTACGATTGGCAGTGCTTGGACCAACCAGCACCACTACCCTATGCCTTTCCTTCATGCTTGCTGCTGTTATGGATTTTGGAATAAATAGGAAATATCAACGATTTTACCGTATTCTTAAACACTCTTTTAAATCTTTCTGTCCGAATGCCTTTGTACTTGCTAAGGCTTTCAATTTTGGCGTAATCTGTTCCCGTTTTAGGACATATTCTACCAATAATCATCATGTCTTTGTGGTATTTTAACGCAGTCGTGGGGTCTGAGTTGAAAATATACCTGTAGCCAGTTTCATGCGCTGATGTGTACGTATCTTCATTGTCATCTCCACCAGGAATAGAGCAAGTATCAACCCTCGTTTTTAGTATCTCCTCTAAAATCCGCTTACTCTCTGACCATTCTTTCCGCATTTCCGCATGGCTCAAACTCTTGAATACATTAGGATGTAAGTGCGAGTGAGAACCAATGATATGTCCCCTATTATGTAAATCAATAATCTGCTTTTCGTCTAAAAAATATTTATCGCCAATTAGGCTTGTGGTGATAAAAAAATGTCCCCTAACGTTATGCTTCTCTAATACTGTGGCAATGTGCATGGCTGATTTTCCACCATCATCAAACGCCAGCAAAGTTACCCTCGGGCTTTCACAATCCCCAATTTTATCAATGGTCGTTATCTCCTCTGAGTTCTTAACGATGATATTAATATTTTCTTCAAATTCTTCTATACCATGTTTATACGGCAGTGCAGATTTTCTCTGAAAACCAGAATCCTCAGGTGCATTCACCACCTCGTGATAGAGAAAAGTTAGCACCTGCAGTTTGTTGTTTTTCATCGGGTAATTCCTTTATTACTTTTAACCCTGCAAATATACTTCGATTTTTACATTAGTCATGATGGGCAAGTATTTTGTGTATGCCTTATTTTTATGTTTTGTGAATATACCTGATTGTTGTGTGAAATACGCTGTGACGACTCAGACCAAGGAGAAAGAAAATCATTATATATGTTCAATATTTTGCATTTTTCTGGACGTATACTCATTAACTGTCCAGAAAAAATCAAAACCTCCCTTTCTTTTCCTCGATATAGTCCGCAATTTCGGAGCAATACATAAAATTTAGGTCAGCAATATTCTCAGGGGTTTGAGTAATTTCCAAATAATTGATGTCCAGTGTTGTAGATTTTTCTCCAATGATTGCATCCAACATCAAATAAGTGCCCTCCATCAATACTTCTCTATCACTTTCGTCAAAATCAGGATAACAGACATTGATACCTATCGCATCAGGTTGCTCCTCATTTTCCAAAGGAATAAAAATAATTTTTTCGGGGTCAAATTCTATTCCTGCATAGTTGGTTTTGAATCCTTCACCCATTGGTGGTTTAAAAGCGATGATTTCCCAATCCTTGTATTCAGGTGCTGCCTCCACTAGTTTCTCCACCTCCTGAAAATAATCCACAACTCCCTCAGCAGTGATAATCAATTCCTTTTTATCCTCATCAGGATCTCCGCCAATTTCGAAGTAAATGTTTTCATTGAACTGATGTAACACCGTTATAAATTCGTCTAATAAATTGTCTCTTTCAGTTTCCTCTACCTCGTTGATAAAAGAGAATTTATTTTGATTGGTTGAGAACCAGTTCCAGAATTTTGTTGCTTTTTTACTCACTATTAAGGGATTAAGTTGTTCCTCTAGCTATTTAGAAAAGTCAAAAGTACAAAAAAACATCTTGACAGGCTGCAAAATTAAAATACTATCTTACGAAAGAATGTCTTTTCCACCAACTTCTTTAACCATTGATTCATCGCATTAAAACCATTGGTTGTATTATTATCAAGTTGCTTTTTAAAGAGCGGCACTAACATTCCTCTAAGTACCTCGCTTTGTATAAATGTGGTCGTTCCATTTCCGTTATCTATGAGTTCAAATTTATGTTCCCCATCAAAAAGTGCTGGAAATAATAAATGCCCAAGCCAGCGTACCTCTTTATTTATTGGTCTGTCACAAAAGGTCCTTTTGTAGAAATCCATTGTGTCACCTCTTTACCATCGGTAATTCCATAAACTCGCAAAAGTCCAGACTTAATAAAACTTAAGTTATGACATCGCCTTCCAGCTTTCACAAAATAATCACCCTTCTTAACCCGAATTATTCACCGTTTTAACAAAAAACCTTTGTAACTTCCTTATTATCAGATAATTACCCTGTAATTCGCTGAAAATCAAATAGCCCAAATTTGGGGAGCTTGCAATTATCTTGGCGTATCTGCTTCGTTGCAAAACCCTCGAAATATGCCCATATATCTTCGATTTTTGACGCCTTACATATACACCAAGCTAATCACATGAATATTCCGGGTTAATTTTGTTAGACTTAAACAACGAACCTATAACTTTCAAATCTTCCGATTGCGCTACACCAAAATAGGCATTAATATATTGTTCAAGTTCTGTCATGTTTGGGGTCTAAAAAATACTCAGAGTCCTCTGCGAGAGACTCCGAGCGGGATTAAACGCCTTCAGTGGATTAAAGTAATTAATCAATCTCAGGAGTATCCAGCATCGCAAGCGATTTTTTTATTTCCTCTTCAGACAGTTCATGCTTGATGATATTTCCTGCAAAATAATCTTCATAGGCTTTCATGTCAAAATTTCCATGTCCACTCAAATTAAAAAGTATCGTTTTAGAAACACCTTCTTGCTTACAAATATTTGCTTCTCTGATTGCTGTAGCAATGCCATGCGTTGCTTCAGGTGCAGGAATAATTCCTTCCGTTCTGGCAAATAGTACACCTGCTTCAAAAACTTCTAAATTATCATGCGACTGCGCCTCTATCAAATTATCACGCAATAGTTGACTGACGATTACACCAGCACCATGATACCGCAATCCGCCGGCATGAATGGGTGCAGGTAAAAAATTATGCCCCAAGGTGTACATTGGTAAAAGCGGTGTCATGCCCACAGTATCTCCAAAATCGTATCGGAATACGCCCCTTGTCAATTTAGGGCAAGAGGTTGGCTCACTTGCAATGCATCGTATCTTTTTTCCTCCCTCTAAATTCAATCTTAAAAAAGGAAATGACAATCCTGCAAAATTAGAACCGCCACCAAAAGGAGCAATGACAATGTCAGGCATATCTCCTGCTTTTTCCATTTGCTTGACTGCTTCTAGTCCTATGATTGTTTGGTGCAGTTTCACGTGGTTCAATACACTACCCAATGAGTATTTTGTGTCATCATTTTTTAGCGCCTCTCCAATTGCTTCTGAAATCGCAATACCCAGTGAACCAGGAGTATTTGGGTCTTCTGCTAAAATTTTCCTCCCAATCTCTGTTGCTTCCGAAGGAGATGGAAAAACTTTTGCTCCCCATGTGTTCATCATTATTTTTCTATAGGGCTTGTGGTCATATGACAATCTTACCATATACACTTCACAATCTAACCCAAAGTGATTACAGGCAAAACTCAATGCACTGCCCCACTGCCCAGCACCCGTTTCAGTTACGATCTTTTTTACACCTTCTTGCTTGCTGTAATATGCTTGCGGCACAGCCGTATTTGGTTTGTGCGAACCGGCAGGACTTACACCTTCATATTTGTAATAAATCTTTGCGGGCGTGTCCAGCGCTTTTTCCAAACCATACGCTCGGTAAAGAGGCGACGGTCTCCACATAGAATAGATATCCCTTACCTCGTCAGGAATATCTACCCATTTATCTTCGGTGACTTCTTGCTTAATTAATTCCATCGGAAATAATGGCGATAAGTCTTGCGGGCCAATGGGTTCCCTCGTGCCAGGATGCAAGGGAGGCAAAGGTTTATTGGGCATGTCCGCAACAATATTATACCATTTATCTGGCATTTCACTTTCACTCAAAATAATTTTCCGATTTCTCATTTGTATTTTTGTTTACGTTTTAAAATGAATTATTTTTATATTATCCTTTCCCGCTAATACCACAGGTTGGCGCAAAAATTCCCTCCATCAGAGTCTCCTGCAAGGGACTCTGTATGTTCATACAAGTACTCAGAGTCCTCTATAAGAGACTCTGAGCGAGGTAATAAAATGGAGTTTCTTTATTATTTCACTCAGATTTCGCTTATAGGTGCAGAAATCTTTGATGCTTTATTACCCTCCCCTCTATCAGCGTCTCGCAGGGTCTGTATGCTTATCAAGTGCTCAGAGTCCCTTGCAGGAGACTCTGAGCGAGATATCTTTAAATTCTAATTCTCATCTGGCAAGAAGCTATACTCCTTGGCATACTCCAACATCTGCTTTGCAAAATCATCAGGATAAGTCACTTTCACATCGGTAATATTTCCATCATCATCGGTCACTGTCACTAATTTTGGGTTAATAAAGCCACCATAGGGCGCTGAGGTGAATTTTGCGTTTCTCTCCAGTACCTCTGCATGTAGTTCTTGGTCGACTTTCACGCCATAGTTTTCTACCAATGCTTTTCCTGCTTCAAAATCTCCTTCTGATTTTATTCGCTGAATTTCTCTTAGCAACTCTCCAAATAACACTCTTAATTTGTCATAATCTCTCACCACAAAATAAGTCTTGCCGTCCTTCTTCATTTTTTCAATGACATTGTCCTTCGCTCCTTTTTCAAACGCCCAAGCCGCCACCAACTGACGGTTACGCATATGCGCTTCTTCGATGTCATCTCCTAGGTTTAGTCGAATCAATTGACCAATTAATCCATTTCTGATATACCCATCGTACGCCGCTCTTCCTAATCCTTTTGCATCAGGCGACAATCCCAGCTCCACCAGTTTTTCATCAGGTAAATAATACAAACCCACCAAATCAGCACGTGCTTCTTCCAATGTCGATGCATAGTTTTTCATGGTTTCCTTTGGCGTACCTACACCCTTGTTTATCTGACCAGAGGCATGACCCACCACTTCATGTAGTGCAGTGTGCATTTTATCCGCTAACATTCCGTATTTTTCTTCCAGTGCCACTTCCTCTTCCGAAAAAGCAAATTCTTGCAAACGACCTGTACTTCCTGCATTGCTATAGGCATCAATGATATTACCCAACGATACAGATTTAGAGCCATGTGTTTGTCTAATCCAGTTATTATTTGGGAGGTTCACACCTATTGGTGTGGATGGAGAAGCATCGCCTGCTTCACCTGCTACATTAACAGTTTTGTACGAAACACCTACCACATTTTTTTTCTTATGCGCTTCTAGCAAAGGAGAATTGTCTTCAAACCATTGCGCCGTTTCTGCTACTACTGCCATTTTCTTTGACATTTCAAAATCCTTGATTTGAACAATAGTTTCATACGAACCACGGTAACCTTTCGGGTCATTGTACACTTCCACAAATCCGCAGATATAGTCAATGTCTCCCGCTGTTGCCGTTGACCAAACCACATTGTAAGCATCCCAGGTATTTAAGTCACCTGTTTGATAATACTTAATTAATAATCCCAGCGCCTCTGCTTGCTTCTCATTTTCTGCTACACCTTTTGCTTTCTCTAACCAAAATACTACTTTTTCGAGCGCTTCACCATACATGCCTCCTACTTTCCAAACTCTTTCTGTCACCACACCATTTTCCTTTACCAATTTAGAATTCAATCCATGCTCTATTGGCGTCTCATTATTTTTATCTACCAATTTTGAGTAAAAATCATCCACATCCCTTTCTACAATATCAGGTGCATAAAAATTGATTGCCGATCCTTTCATCAATCCTTTTGTTGGATCAAGGTTTACTTTTTTTGAATCATTTTCATTGAAAATTACTTCATATGCCTCTCCAGCAAGCTCTGTATTGGTTTCTTTCAACAGAAAATCGAGAAATGATTTTGGAAATTCAGGTTTGAATTTGTCATTAGAATAATGATGATGGATGCCACTCGCAAACCAGATACGCTTTAGGTATATTTCAAAACCTTTCCAATCAGCAGTAGTTTTATCTCCTTCATAATTTTGGTAAATGTTTTCTAGTGCTCGACGAATTTTCAAATTATGACGATAATTTTGGTCGTACATAATATCACGACCTGATGAGCCTGCCTGTGTTAGATAATATACCAGCTTCTTTTGCTGAAGTGATAGTTCATCCCACTGCGGTATTTGATACCGTACAATTTTAATATCAGCAAATTGTTCTGTCTGCCATTCGAAATCTTCCAAAGAATTCTCACTGACCGAATCAGCTGCAACCACTTGGTCGCTTTTAGGTTGTTCTTTACATTGTACAAAAGCCAAAGCAAAAAAAGCGATGGCTAGTAAATAGGTTAATTTTTTCATGTGTTTATTTTTAGGGTTATTTGATACTTTCTTTTTGCCTCTTACATTTAAAGGGTCATTGCAATTTAAATAAAGATGTATTAAAATTGATTAGGTACTAATTTTAAAGTTAAATTTACGTAAAAAAATATTATATATCCATGGCAAGAATACTTACAGGAATACAAAGTTCAGGCAGACCACATTTGGGCAACATTCTTGGCGCCATCGTACCTGCCATTGAATTGTCAAAAAATCCCAAAAACGAATCATTATTTTTCATCGCCGACTTGCACTCACTGACCTCTGTCAAAGATGCAGCATTGAGAAAGGAAAATGTCAATGCGACAGCTGCCGCTTGGTTGGCGTTTGGTTTTGATACCGACAAAAATGTATTTTATAGACAGTCAAAAATTCCACAAGTATGTGAACTTGCTTGGTATATGAATTGCTTCACGCCTTTTCCGATGCTTGCCAATGCACATTCTTTCAAAGATAAATCTGAAAAACTATCGGATGTGAATGCAGGGCTGTTTACCTATCCTGTACTGATGGCTTGTGACATCATTATGTACGATGCAGACTTTGTGCCTGTAGGCAAGGATCAAAAGCAGCACCTAGAAATGACCCGAGACATTGCCAATGGTTTCAACAACAAGTATGGCGAAACTTTTGTAATTCCGGAGGTGTTAATTGACGAAACAGTGATGGTCATCCCAGGTACTGACGGACAAAAGATGAGTAAGTCTTACGGCAATACGATTGACATTTTTTTACCAGATAAAAAATTACGCAAGCAGGTAATGACTATTGTTACCGATAGTACGCCACTCGAAGAACCCAAGAACCCAGATACCTGCCATGTATTTGCATTGTATACTCTTCTAGGAAATGATACTCAAATCGCAGAGATGCGCAAAAATTATTTAGGAGGTAACTATGGATTTGGGCATGCCAAACAAGCGCTTTTTGAATTGATTATTGCTAAATTTGAAAAGGAACGGGCAATATTCAACCAGTATATGGACAACCCAACCGAACTCCACAAAAAATTAGAAGAAGGTGAAGCAAAGGCAAGGGAAATAGGCATCAAGGTACTTGAGAAGGTGAGGAAGAGGCTGGGGTATTGTTAATATTTAAACTTCTCAAAAGTTGGAAACTTTTGAGAAGTTATTAGTGAAACTAAAACAAACCATGGGCAAACAAGAAGAAATATACCTCAGAATAGGCAATAAACTAGAAACCGAGCAAAGTCAAATGTTTGGCAAGCCGTGCTTCAAAGTCAACAAGAAAGCCTACGTTTCCCTTTTCAAAGAATGCATGGTTTTTAAACTAACCAGCGATGCACATGCGGAAGCGTTAAGCTTAGATGGTTCTGAACTATTTGACCCCTCTGGAAAAAACAGACCCATGAAAGAATGGGTGCGAGTACCTTTTGAGTATCAGGAACAATGGGAAGGTTTCGCTAAAGCTGCGATGGATTATGTGGTGTCTTTGAACAAATAAAAAAAAGTCAAATTCCCTCAAACTCCACCGTATTCAACATCAATCCAGAAGGAGGCGCAATCACACCAAGCGGCTCATTATCACCTCCTATCAATGAACTTTGAATTTCTTCCAGGGTAATTTCATGATTACCTAAGCGAAGCAGCGTGCCCATCATCAGTCTGATTTGATGTCTCATAAATCCTTTTCCGCGGACTTTATAGATATAGCTTTCTTTTGGAAAAAAATTAGCGGTAAAGAGGTCGTTTTCAATTATTCTACTACATAAAATCTGCCTTTCAAATTGTGTGTCGGCACTTGGTTTATAGCAGTACTTTTGAAAGTTATGGACTCCTTCAAATAATATTGCACCTTTTTGCATGAGCGCCAAATCCAAATCCTCCTTAAAATTCATAATAAAAGGAGCAGAAAATGGATGGTTTTTTTCTCCGAAAGAAAATAAATACAAATACTCCTTGACTTTAGAGTTATGGATAATATTAAATTTACTATCTACCTCTTTTACACTCAACGCTTTTATATCCTTAGGTAAGTTTTGATTCAACTCCTTTAATAGTTTATCAGGAGACAACACTTCGTATGTAAACAATTCAAAATAAAAGCTATTGGCAGATACCATTTTATCTGTTCTTCCTGAAGCAAGGGTTTTAAAATCCTTGTGATCAAAAATATAGCAGAGCGTTTTCTTCACCATGCCCTGCACCGTTTTTACATGAGGCTGCTTTTGCCATCCATGATAGCGAAAACCCAAAAACTGCAATTCAATAAGGTAATAAAATTTTTGTCCTGATCTCATCTACACAAATCTCTTTTATAAGCCATACTTTTTAACAAAAGGGATGTTTTTTACAGCATACTCATGCGACCATGCAGGAACAATTAACAGCGCCACATACACTCCCAAGGCTACAAGCACACCCATTAATCCATAGGATTCTACTTTCAATCTAATGAGTGGATAGGAGAACAATAAGATGACCTGAAAAACAAAAACTTGTAAGGAATGTTGTCCCAAAGTACCAAGCCATTTTGAGCGGAAAAACCACCCTGACTTAATAATATAATCTACCAAAAAGGCAAGTACCACAAAATTTAATATTCTTAATATTCCCAAATCTCCACGCTCGGTATGATAGCGAACAGTATCCACAACCCACCCGTTCATCTCTGGAGAATGCCTGATCGTAAACATGACAACAAATAGGATGATTGAAACTAACAAAAATAATTTTGACTTTGGCACTACCTCTTTTCCTTGTGCCCTGGCGAAACCAACATAGCTACCTAAGAAAAAAAGTACCTGCCAAGAAAAAATATTAAAATAACCCAAGTCCATACCTATACTTTCTGGATTGATTTTAAACATATTGAGCCAGTCAAACCAAGAAATGAACCACATTCCGATTGATATGATAAAGACCACACCTGCTTTTCCATTGTTAAAGGCTTTCAATACAAACGGTGCTACAGATATATATATGCAATACATGGGTAAGATGCCAAATTGAGAAGGGCGAAGTAAAAAGGCTAAATAATGGACTATTGTTTTAATAGGATGCCCTAAATTATATTCAGAAATTATTTGTACATCTAGTACCCTTTGTAAAAGATTTGGGTAAATAATGACCGGTAATATCAAAACTAAAGGGAGCAAAAGGTGGTAAAAATAAATGACAGACGATCGTTTCGCCGCTTTATTTACTATTTCCTTATAGGATCCATTCAATACTTTTTTACCATATACCAAACCAAAAACCAGCCCTGATAGATATACAAACCCTTCTGCTACCGAAACAAACCCTAAAGATTCAAAAGTGAATTTTCTAAACGGTCCACCAATATGATCGACAAGCATTACAACCAATATGATTCCTCGTAGCACATCCAAAGAATGATCTCGACCCGTCTTTATATCTGTGTATTTATTCATAATAGTTAGTAAAACTATAGGTTAATAAGGGGAATCCTGTACGTATAATTACTTATACTTCAATTTAAGCACTAAAATTATTGAAGTAAATATAAGCGTGACACTATTTGTTAATATAATAGGTAACTCCTCAATCATAATGCCATAGACAAGCCACAAAATAATGCCCACTATCAACATAGAATACATCACTATAGAAATATCCTTAGTGTGTTTGGTTCTTATAATTTTCACTGCCTGCGGAATAAATGCCACAGTAGTAAATGTAGCCGCTACTAGACCAAGTATGGTTACCCAATTCATAGTTTTAATATTTAGAGTTAGGCGAATCTAACCCATAATGCTCAAAAGAAAGGCAAAAAGTATATAGTATTTTTTACCTTTGAGTAATTAATTATAAAGCATAATTATAACATACTAAAAATATATGGAGGGTTACTTAGTTTATATTCTTGTTACAGTTATTTCTCTTTTGATAGGTGGTTTAATCGGATGGGTTTTTCTAAAATTAAAATTCGAAAATAAAACTTCGGCACTTGACGCAAGTAACGTATTACTCACTGAAGAAAAAGAAGCCTCTCAAAATATTATCAAACAGCTACGAAGCGATAAGGATATCATTCGTGAAGAAAAAGAATATATCAATATAGAATTTACCAAAAAAGTATCGGAAATAGAAAACCTTCAAACCAAGCTAGCAGAAAACAAAGTGGAAGTAGAAAAACTACAGGAAAAATTTACAAAAGAGTTTGAAAACCTTGCCAATAAAATTTTAGAAGAGAAATCCGAAAAATTTACGCTGCAGAACAAAGAAAACATACAATCTATTTTAAATCCACTACAAGATAAAATAAAAACCTTTGAAAAAAAGGTAGAAGAAACGCACAAGGAAAGTATCGATCGGCATGCGGCACTCCGCCAGCAAATCATTGGACTCAAAGAACTCAATCAGCAAATGAGCAAGGAGACCATCAACCTGACCAAAGCACTGAAAGGAGATAGTAAAACACAGGGAAATTGGGGAGAGCTAATACTAGAAAGGGTGTTAGAAAAATCAGGATTGGAAAAAGGTCGTGAATACGAGTTAGAAAAGAGTTTCAATGTGGAAGGAGAGGGTCATACCCGTTTACGACCAGATGTAATCATTCACTTACCTGATAATAAGAAAATGGTAGTGGACTCCAAAGTATCCCTAACTGCCTATGAGAAATTGGTAAATACAGAAGATGAGATAGCACAAGAACAATTTCTAAAAGAGCATATCGCTTCACTAAATAGACATGTTGTACAACTCAGCGACAAAAAATATGAAGACCTCTATCAAATAGAATCTCCAGATTTTGTGCTTTTATTTATTCCTATCGAGCCTGCTTTTGCAATTGCTATAAATGCTGACAATCAATTGTACAACAAGGCATTTGAAAAAAACATTGTGATTGTCACTCCCTCCACATTGCTTGCGACTTTAAGAACCATCGATTCTATGTGGCAGAACGAAAAGCAACAACGCAATGCCATTGAAATTGCGCGACAAGCAGGTGCACTTTATGATAAATTTGAGAGCTTAATGACCGACCTAACTAAAGTCGGTAAAAAAATGGACGAAGCGAAGACTGAATATAAAGGCGCAATGAACAAATTATTTGAAGGTCGTGGCAACTTAATTACCAGTGTGGAAAAAATAAAAAAGCTGGGGGCCAAAGCAAAAAAATCACTTCCTGAAAATATTATTCAGCGGGCCGAAGACAACGAATAAGAGATTAACCCGCATTATTCACCGTGTTTTTAAAACACCAAGGGGAAACAGCGAAATACACTGCTTAACAGTACAATAGTCCAAAAAATAAATAGCCCAAATTTGGGGGTCTTGCAATTATCTTCATGCATCCGCTACACCTGCCTGCCGGTAGGCAGGTTGCAAAACCTTTGAAATAGTACACTATGTCTGCAGGTTTCGACGCCTTACGGCTACACGAAGCTAATCGCATCAATAATGCGGGTTAAAGACGCTCTACTTCTGCAATTTTAGGAATCAAATACTTCCTTCTAGATTTCACTTCCTGACACAAAACCCTGGTGCGCTTAGTTTCTTCTTTTTTAAAGACTCTATTATTAATTTTGAATACATCTCCTATCTCTAAATCTCCTAGCACAGGCTGATTTATTTTATTCAAATCATAATTCCTCAATGCCATCATCAAGTTTTGATCTGCATAGCTTGAAGCTTTTGGATTATTCATGTACTTCAATAGTGGGAAAAGCACTTTCTCAGGAAATACATACTCATTTAGCAATGGTTCAAACACTTCCTTAAACGTATTTTTCCAAACAATACCATGTGGTGGTAAAATTCTCCTATTATTTACCTTTACTAGCAAATGCGCTACTTCGTGTATATAAGTAATCAGGAATGCATAAGGATTCAAATCTCCATTTACAGAAATTTGATGTATTTTCAGTATGCTATCAAACCTATAATCCCCTAATTTTGATTTTCTGCTTTTCGTTATTTTTAGTTTAAACGGATGTCGCTCCCAAAGTTCATAACAATATGTCAGACTGTGTAGGGGTACTTGACCTTTTAGAGCATCATAAACAGGTTGATTTTTCATAGGTATAAAAAAAGGAGTGCTAAAAAATAGCACTCCTTTTATTTTAATAGCTTGTTTACTTAGTCAACAGCTTTTTCTACTGCATCACCTGCAGCTTCAACAGCGTCTCCTGCAGCTTCACCTACTGCATCAGCAGCGCCTTCAACAGCGTCACCAGCTTCAGTAGCTAAAGAATCAGCAGCGTCAACTACATCTCCTGCAGCGTCAGTAGCATCGTCAACAACGTCACCAGCAGCTTCAGCAGCATCGTCAGCTACATTTTCTACAGCATCACCTGCATCTTCTGCAGCTTGCTTAGCTTTGTCACAAGAAACCATAGCGAATGTAAATCCGCAAATCAATAATAATGTCAATAATTTTTTCATAATTTTTTTTAATGTTTTGGAATAAGTAGGCAAATTTAACATTTTTTTTTAGAATCGCAAAAAAGTACTATTTTTTTCTGAAAACAAGTTTGACTGGAATCCCTTCAAAATCAAAATGTTTACGCATCTTATTTTCTAGATAACGTTTATATGGATCTTTAATATACTGTGGCAAATTACAGAAAAACGCGAAAGTAGGAGAATGAGTGGGTAATTGGGTGATATATTTTATCTTTATATGCTTCCCTTTTACCGCAGGTGGTGGATAATATTCAATCTCTTTTAGCATCACTTCATTTAATTTTGAAGTAGGAATTTTTTTCACCCTATTCTCATAAATATCTGTCGCCAGCTCTATTGCTTTGAAAATTCTTTGTTTTGTCAAGACAGAGGTGTATATGATTGGTATATAACCCATGTCTCCTAATTTTTCATTAATCGACTCTGAAAACTTCTTAACAGTATGATTATCCTTATCCTCTACCAAGTCCCACTTATTCACCATAATCATGATGCCCCTCTTGTATTTATCGGCAAGTGCAATGATACTCACATCTTGCCCTTCCAGACCTCGCTCTGCATCTATCATCACGATACATACATCTGCATCCTGCAAACTTTTAATGGCTCTCAAAACAGAATAAAACTCCAAATCCTCCTTTACCTTTGATTTTTTGCGAATCCCTGCCGTATCTATTAATATAAATTCTTTGCCATAGCGATTGTATCTCGAATTGATGGCATCTCTTGTAGTACCAGCAATGTCTGTCACAATACTTCGTTCCTCACCTAACAATACATTAATAAAAGACGACTTGCCCACATTCGGTCTTCCCAAAATTGCAATTTTCGGAATACCTGATTCTGGATCTTCGTCTCCGATATCATCAAAATGTTTTACCACCTCATCAAGCAGTTCTCCTGTGCCTGATCCATTGGAAGAAGAAATAGCAAATACCTCTCCCAGACCCAATGCGTAAAATTCGCCGACCATAAAGCTTCGCTCTGTGTTGTCTGCTTTATTGGCTGCTATGATGACTGGTTTTTTAGTTCTTCTTACAATTTCAGCAAAATCTGTATCAAGCCCGGTAATGCCATCAAAACAATCTACCATAAAAACGATAACCGATGCTTCGTTAAGTGCCTCTTCTACTTGACGTCTAATTGCCTCTTCAAAAATATCATCTGAGCCAGTCACATATCCACCAGTATCTATCACCGTGAAAAAATTACCCGTCCACTGACCAAAACCATAGTGTCTATCTCTAGTCACACCGCTTTCATCGTCCATAATGGCCTGTCGCTTTTCAATGAGTCTATTGAAAAGGGTTGATTTGCCAACATTTGGTCTTCCTACTATTGCAACTATATTTGCCACGTCCTTATTCTTTATGTTTGATTAATTATTATATCCGAATTTCTTCAAATTCAGTTGTTTTTTTCTCCAATCCTTTTCCACTTTTACAAATGTTTCCAGGAAAACCTTTTTTCCGAAAAACTTCTCCATGTCTAGACGAGCTTCCGTTCCTACTTTTTTAAGTGCTGCTCCTTTTTGTCCAATGATTATTCCCTTCTGACTGCTTCGCTCTACATATATCTCCGCGCGCATCCTGATAATCTTATCATCCTCAGAAAACTCCGTCACCACCACCTCACTACTATAAGGAACTTCTTTCTTGTAATTTGTAAAAATCTTTTCACGTACTATTTCTGCCGCAAAAAATTTCTCTGGTTTGTCAGTCAGTTGGTCTGCATCAAAATAAGGTGGATGCTCAGGCATGCACTCCAGTATTTTATTAAATACGTCAAGAATATTGGTTTGTTCCAGTGCCGAAATCAAAAAATAATCCTTGGCCTCCACCCTTTCCTTCCAATACTCCATTTTATCCATTGCCTGCGACCCTTTACTCAAATCAATTTTGTTCATCAAAAAGATAATGGGAATTCCACTTTTCTTCAGCTTCTCAAAAATGACATCCTCCTCTTCAAACTTCTCATATAAATCAGTGACAAACAAAATAACATCTGCATCCTCAATCGATGAATTCACAAATCGCATCATTGATTTATGAAGTTCATACTTGGGGTCTAATACGCCAGGAGTATCTGAATATACAATTTGAAAATCCTTGCCATTTAAAATACCCATGATTCTATGCCGAGTAGTTTGCGCTTTCGATGTGATAATCGATAGTTTTTCCCCAATCATGGCATTCATCAAAGTAGATTTACCAACATTTGGCTTACCAATAATGCTTACAAAACCCGCCTTATGAGATACTTTTTCCATTTGATAAAATTTATTTTGCAAAGGTACTTGATATTTTAAAAAAAGCACTATTTTTGCAGTCCGTTTGAAAGAAGTTCAGGCGTTTCTACAAAGAAATAATTTATTATAACGATATATCGCGGGGTGGAGCAGTTGGTAGCTCGTCGGGCTCATAACCCGAAGGTCACAGGTTCGAGTCCTGTCCCCGCTACTCTAAAACCTTATTTGAAAAGATAAGGTTTTTTTTATGTCTAATTTTTTAGGGTTGCTGACCTTTTTGAAAGAATACTGGTTTCAGAAACTAACCCACTAATCGTAGGTTAAGCTATTCCAGCAATCTTACGCCCCTTCATATCAAGGATATTCTGCCCATTTCACAACGTACGATAAAATAATCTAACATCGCAAAGCCTCATGATCTCACTATTGATTACTCATTAA
>Ga0256840_1001160_pt1 | contig 25232 bp, 24 predicted proteins | sample 355202metaG_FD_185969 | JGI IMG/M metagenome (GOLD analysis project Ga0256840, IMG submission 185969) | Hydrothermal vent microbial communities from Mid Atlantic Ridge, Atlantic Ocean - 355-202 | ecosystem: Environmental > Aquatic > Marine > Hydrothermal vents | place: Atlantic Ocean: Mid...
AAGACCGACTACATAGACCTCTACCAAATGCACTGGCCAGACAACTCTGTACCCATAGAGGAGTCTATGAGAGCGTTTGACAGCTTGGTACAGTCTGGAAAAGTACGATACTTAGGTACATCGAACGACACAGCGTATGGCACGACAAAGGCACTCATGAAAAGTGAACAGCATGGGCTGGCTCGTTTTGAGTCTATACAAAACAACTTCTCGTTGCTCAACCGTCGCTTTTTAGATGAGCTTGCTACTGTGTGTGAAAAAGAGAACATCTCACTCTTGCCATACTCGCCACTAGGTGGTGGAGTATTGAGTGGCAAGTATAACGGTGGCTTTCATGTCAAAGGACGTTTTGCAGCCTATATGGACTCACCCAATGTAAGACAACGAGCCATGGCAACACGCTTTCTAAACGACAAAACATTGGAATCTACTGCCAAATATGTAGCCATAGCCAAAGAAGCAGGCATGCACCCAGTCACCCTAGCCACAGCATGGTCAAAACAGTTTAGCTTTGTGGCATCTACCATCATAGGGGCTACGAGTGCAGAGCAGTTAGACCCTATATTTAAAGCGATGGACTTGACTTTGGGTGATGATGTACTAAGAGCTTGTGACAAGGTACATGAGGAGATACTGTACCCGATGGGGTAATTAATGTATCATTTATAATAACCCTTATGTACAAAAGTAGGATATGAAAAGAACAATATTAATATGTGTAGCAGTTGGTTTTTTGGTTGGTTGTGGAGGGGGGAAATGGAGCAGCAGTTGTAGATAATGACCAAGATACCATTAGCGATGCACAAGATAACTGTCCACTAGTGAACAATACAAACCAGCTAGATACAGATAATGAGGAAAGGTAATGTTTGTGATACAGATGACGATAATGATGGTTTTTTAGATGCTGATGACCCTGAACCACTCAATGCAAAAGTACCAGGAGACTTTTCAACACCTGAGGCTATCATCAATCATACTTTGGTAAAAAAAGCTATTAATCAAGCAAAAAATACTGCTCATAAGATAGAAACACATTTAGAAAAAAGTCCACCAAACCTTACATGGTATTATCGTGTTGAGTCAAGACATGGTAAATTTGTTTTAACAAGTAACGATAAAGAGATAGGTAGACCCTTAGTAGGTAGTGAAAATCGTATTACAGTTCAAGAAGGTCATTTGATAGATCAAGCTAAAATTAGTTTTGCAGAGACAATACCAGTTTCTTATAAATTTTCAGATGGTTCTATTATAAGGGGTAAGGATAACAGTTTTACTATCTACACACGAGGTAAAAATGTATGTACAGAAGCGGACTCAAACTACACAATGTACATGATAGGTATACATACAGCGACTTTAGATACGCAAAGTGGGAACATCATAGGAAGTAAAGAGCTTGCAGTAAACATAGGCACTAAAGGTGAACTTACTCAAGCCTGTATAGACAGATATGCTGCAGAAAATGAAAAAAAAGGTGGCTGGTCTATTTTTACTTATGAGCACATGGAGAAAATAGAAGATGTTAATACATTACAATATATGTGTGTAGATGAAGGTAAGGCATATATCCCTACTGAAAGATGGCAAAATGTAAAGAGTGAATTATGTTCTTGTACAAAAATAGAGGATTCTTCTGAATACGAAGTCACTTGTACAAAGTCATAAGCATGAAGTAAATTGACATAATTTGACATCTGTATGCTAGACTAGTTTTAACTAATCGTGAAAGTAAAATAAAGATGAAATTTGAAAATAGAAAAACCCTTCTTTCTTTGATACACAATAAAAGACTAAAAGAAGTCCATATAGAAGAGGCACTGAAACTATCAGGTACTCCGCCAAGTTTACATGAGTTCTTGTCTTTTTTTTGAAGAGCATATTAAAAATGGTACCTCTGTATTGCTAGAATTGGCACCTGTAGACCCACGTTCACTCATGCAAGGTGACTATATGGCATTACGTTTTGACATTGCTAGGCGTATCTATGATGCACTCCCCCATGAAGACAATAAACATTTTTGGCAAGGTACAAATGTTAAAGGAAATGATGGGTATATAGTGGTTACTTTAGACAAAGACAATGTAGCTACCTTCAACTCACTTTATAAAGACAATAAGACACTTAAAGAAAATCAAATGCTTCTACAATACCGTATAAGAGGAGGGCAAGTTAAATTTGCTAGCAATGCTTTCTTTTTTCAAGAAGGCACAGCTAGTGCGTATGATGTTGCTAAATATGGTAAGTTTAAAGTTCATAAGAATCATACACTTCTGTTAGTAGATATGTATGATAAAAATCTTCGTAAAATAGACGTGAATGCTACCTTTTAGGTTCAGCTAAAAGTGAAAAAGTAAGTGTGTCTATATTGTCAATAAATTTTTGCTTGACATTAAGTTTTTTACTATAAAACAGAGAAAGTAGTCCAGAGTTATTTGTCCCTAAGATAAACGAATAGTCACCAAACTTATATCGTTTTAAGCCTTTTGGTGTAGGTGCTTCTTCTACATCTTCTATCTGAAAATGAATGCCATTTGGAAAGTCATAAGGGTAGACTTTATCATCTTCTTTTATGCTTACTTTTCCCAAGTCTGAAGTAACTTGAAGGGCTAGTTTATTGTCAAGTTCATGTACTCTTACATCATATGGTCCAAAATTTATTATCATAGTTGTCCTTTGCTTTGTTAAGTTATTATTATAATCATACACTTTATTGGTTAATGTATAGGTGTGCAGGAAGGAAAGGGTAACATTTTTGCTATGAATACATCACAACATTACGTCTTTACATGTCAATATGTTGTGGACTAATACATAGACTTGACAAAAATGTATCTTTTAGGATACACTTGTGAAGTATCAAATCAAAAAAACAAAACAGTTTGATAAATGGATGAATGGTCTTAAAGATGTACGAGGCAAGATTAGCATTGCTAGACGTATAGAGCGTATGCGTGGTGGTCACTTTGGAGATATGAAGTCCGTAGGTGATGATGTATCAGAACTACGCATTACCACAGGTCCTGGATACAGGGTATATTTTACAAAGTATGAAGATATGATTATTGTCTTGCTTGTAGGTGGAGATAAGTCCACACAAAGTAAAGATATAGTAAAAGCAAAAAAACTACGAGAGGAGCTAGAAAATGGGCAATAATACTTTAACCGATTTTGATATAGCCGATTATCTTGATAGTAAAGAGGCTATTAGTGAGTATTTGTCACAAGTACTGGCTGAAGGTGATACTGATGAACTCTTGCGTGCATTGGGGCATATAGCACGTGCTAAAGGAATGACAGAAGTAGCCAAAAAGACAGGGCTAGGCAGAGAGAGTCTCTACAAAACCTTTAAGGTAGGTACACAACCAAAGTTTGAGACGATTGTGAAGGTGTTGGATGCGTTTGGGGTGAGGTTGAAGGCAGTGTAGATTACACTAATAATGATTAATGGAGTATCCTAATGAGAGTTACAGAAAAAATAAATTTAATTAGAAAAATATCATCAAAATTACAACAAGATATGACTTTTGTAGAAATTGATATATTTTTAGCCCATTTTGGGATTCGTGATATATTTGGTATTTCACGAAATAGTAAAAGACTTTATGTTCAAGAGTTACTTACTGATGTAGATGAAAAAACTATATTGCAAATTAATGATGAATTAAATATAGAATCTAAATCTATAAAGCATGAAACTATAACATTTTGGAAAAAAGATCACTTTAAACTTTTTATTAGTCATTTGGCTAAATATAAAACTAATGCTTCTTATTTACAAAAATCTTTAGAAGTTTATGGTATATCTTCTTTTGTTGCACATGAGGACATTGAACCGAGTCAAAGATGGGAAATAGAGATTGAAAAAGCTTTACACTCTATGGATGGATTTACTGCTATCTTAATGAATGGTTTTAAAGAAAGCAACTGGTGCGACCAAGAAATTGGTTTTGCTATTGCAAAGGAAGTCTTGATTATACCAATTAAAAAAGAACTAGACCCCTATGGCTTTATAGGTAAATATCAAGCTATTCAGCCAAAGAACAAAAGTGTATCTCAAGTTGCAGAAGAGATATTTAAAATTATTGTAAACAATGAAAAGACTAAATCTTTGATGTTAGAAAAATTATCAAGTTTAATTACAAACTCAACACACATTGATATTTCAATGAGACAATTAAAGATTTTCTCAACAGTAGAAAATTTACCTTCTGGAATTCTTGAAAAAATGATGACTGATATAAATAATAATAAAGTACTTTCAGAATCAAAAATATTTATAGATGATTTTACTAAAATGTTACAAGTGTATAATATTAATTATGTACCAATTTCAGAAGATCCTTTTGATGTAAATTCAGATGTGATACCTTTTTAAATATCCTTTATCTTTTGTGTTTTGAGTAATTCACAAATAATATAATAGAACTTATTACCGCTACATCCACTTCTTCACCCTAGCCGTAGCCTCCGCCTCCAAAGGGTCATCAGGCCAATAGTGCTTCTTATACTTCCCTCTCAATTCTTTCTTCACCTCGTCATAGGTATTTGCCCAAAAGCTAGAGAGGTCTAGGGTCATTTGCATGGGGCGTTTGGCAGGAGAGAGTAGGTGTAGCATGAGGGGAACTTTTCCCTCTAGTATGCTAGGGGTTTGTGCTGTGCCGAACATCTCTTGAAGACGTACTGCCAAGATGGGTTGGGTGGGGTTGGCGTAGTCTATGGCGATGTTGGAGCCTGAGGCTACCTTGATTTTGGCAGGGGCTAAGGTCTCTAGGGTTTGGGTTTGTTCGTAGCTTAGTCTGCCTCTTAGGATGTGGTGCAGGTCTAAGCCTTTGACCTCTCGTAGGCTACTCATGCCTGTGAGGTAGGGTGCCAACCACTCTTCCATATTAGTTAATATATAATCGTTAGAAAAGTCAGGCAATCCTACCTCATGCTGGTTTAAAAAGTCCACTCTTTGACGCAGTGCCAATACCTCTTTGCTCCAGTTAAAGGCATCTAAGCCTAGTGTTTCTAGCTCCTCTATGAGTAGGTCGGTGACCTCTTGGTTGTCTGTGGCTTTGATGGCACGCTCTTTGAGGAGGATGGCGCCTATCTTCTCTACCTCTCGTACCTCTACACGCTGTTGTTCTTCGTTCCACTCTACGGTTTGCTCTTGGGTGATGTGTGCTTTGAGGTAGGTAAATATATATGCTTCTTCTAGGGCTATGGCTTTGTAGATGCCCGCATGGGTAGCCTTGGCATCGAGGTCTGCTATGACGATGTATCGTGCTTGGGCTAGGGCTTCGTCTGTGTGTAGTCTCGCACCTTTTCCGTTGGCTAGTAGATAGGTCTGCTCTCTCGTGCCTCGCACTTTTGCGATGCGTTCGGGGTAGGCGTAGGCTAGGAGTAGACCTAGGTGTGTTTTGTCTAGTGTGGCTTTTTGTACGGGCTCTAGACGTTTGGCATTTGCCAAGATAGCACGTGTATGTTTGGTATTGATATTATTTACTATAGTGCCTTGTGACAGTGCATGTACATCTTCGATACGCTCAGCTATATCTACCTCTCTATGGGGTCGTGTGTAGATGTCTTTTTCTGTGAGTAGGGTGGCTAGCAGTGAAGCTTCGTAGCTAAGGTTTAGGGCTTTGGCTTTGAGCATCATGTGCGATAGTCTAGGGTGTAGCCCATACCCACTCATAGCCCTACCATGAGGGGTGATGATGCCCTTGTCATCTAAGGCACCCAGTTGCATTAATAGGGTTTTCGCATGGCTGATAGCCGTAGAGGGTGGGGTGTCTAGCCACTGTAGGTCATGGATGTTATCTGTACCCCATAGGGCAAGTTCTAGCACCAGTGGTGTAAGGTCTGATAGGAGTAGCTCAGGGGTGTCGTGCTTTTGGAGTATCTTGGACTTGTGCCAGATATGATACGCCTTACCTGCACTAAGCCGTCCTGCACGTCCTGCCCTTTGGGTGGCGGAGTCTTCGGATATGTGCCGTCTCTCTAGGGTGTTCATGCCTGAAAAGGGGCTAAAGACAGAGACATTCTGTTGCCCAGAGTCTATGACTATTTTGATGCCCTCTATGGTCAGAGAGGTTTGGGCGATGTTGGTACTTAGGACTATTTTTCTAGTACCTTGTGGTGGGGCTTTTATAGCTTTGTCTTGCTCTGCTTTGCTTAGGTTACCATAGAGTGTAGCGATGTAGACATCTTTTAGCTTGGCATCTAGCAGATACTTCTGCACCTCTTTTATCTGCCGTACCCCTGCTAAAAAGACGAGGATATTTCCCTCCTCTTCCTCTAGGCATTTACATACACGCTTGGCGATGTAGCTGGTGAGTGCTTTGGCTGTGGGTTGTGGGGTAGATGGGTCTAGGTAGTGACGCTCTACAGGGTAGGCACGTCCTTCGCTTGCGACCAGTGGGGCATCTAGCATATGTGATAATGCCGTGGTATTGAGCGTAGCAGACATGACAAGAAGCTTCAAGTCCTCACGCAACACAGCCTGCGACTCCAAACTCAGAGCCAAAGACAAGTCCGCATGAAGTGAACGCTCATGATACTCATCGAAGATGATGAGTGCCACATCTTCCAAGCTAGGATCTGCCTGTAGCTTACGTGTGAGTATCCCCTCAGTGACGATGAGGATTTTGGTCTGTTTGGAGTATTGCGAGTCCATCTTTATCTGATAGCCCACACGCTCTCCTACCTTTTCGCCCAACATCTCTGCCATACGCTGTGCCGACATACGTACCGCAAGCCGCCTAGGCTCCAGCATGATGATGCTCTTACCCTCTAGCCATGGGTCATCGAGCAGGGCTAGTGGTAGGGCTGTCGTTTTTCCTGCCCCTGGGGGCGCTTGGAGTATGAGTCTATTGTGGTTTTGGAGTTTCTCTTTTACTTCTGGGATGACTTGGGTGATGGGTAGGGTTTGCATGGTGGGATTATAGCTATATTTATGTTATAATGATAAAAAACGTAATTTACTTGAATTTATATGTGAAATTTAAGTTACTATTTCATCTCTACATTCTTTGAACTATAAGCAGCACTATAGTCTCTTAAAGATAAGACCTTATACAATTTCAAAATTGTTTAGGTATTTATTTTTCCCACAGCACAAGAGACAAAACTCTTAGCAGTAGTCGTAAACCCCTCTACAATAGTCAAATCTTCATCACTCATAGGGTATCCTAGAGCTTTGAGGGCTGTACGTAGAGCAGGGATGTTAGACTCTTCTACATCAAGCGTAATTTGTCTTGGTTCAACTTCTAGGTTGACATCTACTTCGCCAAATTCATCAGCGAGTTTGGTCGTAAGTGTGTTGGCACAGCCTCCACACTTTACGTTTAGTACTTCGAATGTTTGTTGCATGAGATAATCCTTTATTTATAATAACTGTAACATTATTTTAGCATAATTTCAAGGTATAGGTAAACTAATAGTAATTGTGTATAATGTCGCGTTATCTTAAAAATGAATAAAGGAAAAAAGAATGACAAAAGTTATATTATTATCAGTAGCAGCAGCTACTTTACTATTTACGGGGTGTGATGAAAAGACTAAAGACGCAGTATCTGATGCTACTTCATCTATAACAGATTCGGCAAAAGAAGCTGCAACTGATGCAGTAGATTCAGCAAAAGAAGCGGCATCAGAAGCAGCGACAAAAGCTGTTGATTCAGTAAAAGAAGCTGCAACTGGTGCAGTAGATGCTACTAAGGAAGCAGCAACAAATGTTGTGGATTCTGCAAAAGAAAAAGCAACTGGTGCGGTTGATGCAACTAAAGATGCTGCATCAAACGTTGTAGACTCAGCTAAAGAAAAAGCAGCTGGGGAAGTTGACGCTACTAAAGAGGCTGTATCTGGTACAGTTGATACTGCAGCAGACACAGCTAAAGATGCACTTAAAGATCAACTGGCAAACTAATCTTAGTAGTTGATTTAAAATTCTCACTTCCACTTTGGAGTGAGATATAAACAACATTAAATAACACTACTAATACTTAATAAGATTAAAATAACATCTAAAAATTTATGATATTGTGCAGTAATATTATGTTAGAATGGTATTATGAAAGATACATTTAACATAGAATTAAAACAAGACACGGTAGACAACCTTTTGGCTTTTTCTGAACTTCTCCATAAAGATGTCAATACAATGCTTGAAGAGGCTCTAGAACAGTACTTTGATAGTCAACAACAAAAGCTCATCAATAAAGGTATAGAAGAAGATGCTACGATGACTAATTTGGATTATGATGAGTTTTGGGATGGATTGGATATTGGCTAGAGTATGACCATAAAATGGGATCTCAAAACCATAGTTAAAGAGATAGCAATAGCTACAATATTTATCTTTATATTAACAAATATAATTAGTTATATTCGTAAACCTGAACTTTCTTCAAATACACTACCTCAACTTGAAGTACAACTCTTAGATGGAAGCCTATATAACATAAAAGATGCGAAACCCTTGGTATTGCATTTTTGGGGAATATGGTGTCCTACTTGTCAACTAGAAATCGGGAATATTGAGTATATCTCTAAGAAGTATGAAGTGCTAACAATCGCTGTCAATTCAGGTGATGATAACAAACTAACACAGTACCTCAATGAGAAAGAACTCACTTTTCGTGTTCTCAATGATAATCGAGGTAGGTGGGCTAAAAAGTTTAATGTAGAAGCTTATCCCACAACATTCATCTATGATGAAAAGGGTGAGTTGATATTTACTGAAGTAGGGTATACAACTACAGCTGGACTGTTGGCAAGGTTAGCGCTAATTAAATAGGTAATTATATTTTATAATATAAAGAATTACACTTTAAAGTTCTGAGAGTAAAATACACGTAAAAAATACTATATACGAGGAAAGAGTAAATGCAAAGCATACCTAATTGTCCTAAATGTGAGAGTACCTATACTTATGAGGATGGTGCACTATATATTTGTCCTGAATGTGCACACGAATGGAGCAAAGATACAGAAGTTGGCTTAGAAGAGTCAAGCTTGCTTGTTAAAGATGCTAATGGTAATACTTTAACAGACGGTGACAGTGTAACTGTGATTAAAGACCTTAAAGTCAAAGGTAGTAGTGATGGAATTAAAGTGGGTACAAAGATTAAAAATATTCGTTTAGTTGAAAGTAGTGATGGACATAATATAGACTGTAAAGTAGCAGGTGTGGGTGCGATAAAACTTAAGCAAATATTTGTAAAAAAGGCATAATCACTTAAAAAGTGAGTGATGAGGTTAAAGTAGACATTTTTAAAAATGTCTACTTTATATATAAGAAAAAAACTAATTAAAAAAGTTATTTTTTTCTAAAATCTCTATGCCATTTTTTACGGTCTTCACGGATATATTAAATTTCTCTTTTAAGTCATTATCAAGATTCATCTCGACAATTGTTTCAATACCTCTAGCACCAAGCACTACAGGTACACCTACACACACATCACTATGTCCATATTCCCCATTTAGTATAACTGATGATGAGACAACTGCTTTAGAGTCATTTAATATAGCTTCTACCATATATGCTATAGCACGTCCAGGAGCATAATACCCAGAAGTTTTAAGGTGTCCTACTATTTCTGCCCCACCATTTTTTGTTCTTTCAATAATATCCTCCATGTCTTCTTTACTTAAAAGATCCGTTAAAGGTACATCGCCTATATTTGCTTTTTGAGGAATAGGAATCATATTCTCTCCATGATCTCCTATAACCAACGCACCCACTCTTGCAGCACCATAGCCAAGTTTTTTACGAATTTGATATGCCATTCTTGATCCATCTAATGCACCTGCCATACCTATAATTCTGTTACGTTCCCAACCAGTAATTTGTCCAATGGTATAAGTCATAACATCAAGTGGGTTAGAGACAGAGATGATAATCGCATCAGGAGAATATTTCATAATATCTTCTGTAACAGACTTAATAATTTTGGCATTTATCATCAATAAATCTTCTCTAGTCATATCACCTTTTCTAGGAACTCCTGCAGTAATCACAACAATATCACAATCTTTCACATCTGCAGGTGTTTGTGCCGCAGTAATTCGTGTAGGTTTGGTAGAGTAGTGTGTCGCCTGTTCAATATCTATTGCTTTACCCTGTGCTACACCTTCTGCTATATCAAAAAGAACGATTTCTTTACATGTTCCCATAACTGCCAATGCAAACGCTGCTGAGGCACCTACTGCACCTGCTCCAATAATTCCTACTTTTCTATTTTTAATCATTTTTTTCCTTTAAATTAGTTTTATCTATATGGTGAACCAGAGATATAGCTAGAAAGTGCCATCTGTTGACGTGATATATCTCCTAAAGTATGATGCACTCTTGTTATGATTGCTTTCATAAACTGATACATCACTTCAGGCTCTTTTGTGATAAGAGGCGTAATACTCTCTTCTTTAAAACAAATAACAGTTGCCTCTCCTAGTGCTTTAACCGAACTTGAATGTGGCTTCCCATCAACAAAACTAAGTTCTCCTACTAAATCTCCTCTTTCAAAGACATGTATAATTTTTTCACGACCTGTTTTCTCATCTTTTACAAAACGAGCAATCCTGCCACGTTCTAAAATATAAAAAGCACTATCTGTATCACCTTGATGAAACAAAATTTCATTATCATTAAGTTTCAATTCTACACTGGCACACTCAGAAAAAATATCAATTCCATACTCTCCAAGATATTGCCCTATGGGGGCTTCAGATAAGAGCTGTTTTACTTTTTTTACATCTGGCTTTTCCATTGGATTCTCCTTCTACGATTTTATACCCTTATGGTATCTAAATTGGCTATAACATCTTCTAAATTTTGCATAGCTTGGGGTGTTAACCCTATCTTTAATTCCCATGCATATCCTTTTATTTCTAGTAAATAAACCTCGGGTATGGTGTCAAAACACTGAATACAGATTGCCAAAACAGAAGGCACAGAGATAGCATGAGATGTAAAGCTCACATCCATTTTTGCTTCAACTTTAGAGAGTTTAAACGTCTCAATCTCTTCTTTTTTACTTGCATCTATAAAAAGTACCTTTTTCTTATGGCTAATCAAATCAGCATCTTCAAGATGCAATTGATAACTTCGAACAAGCTCTGCTTCAAGGCAAAGCGCATTCTCTTCTATCCAGTCAACAAAAGCCCATCCTAGACCATCATCTTCTCTACCAACATTACCTATGCCATACACAAGAGAATCTTGCGTATTAAAGGTTTCTAGAAGCTTAGCAAGCCCATCATCGTTTTTTGCTGTCAAGCACATTTCCTTTGCTGTCAACTACTTGCACATCCAATGGCATGTTTCCTGAGGTTGCATGGGTTGCACAACTAAGACAAGGGTCATAGGCACGGATACCTACTTCTATAGCATTCATCATCCCCTCAGTTATCTCTTGTTGCCCACCAAGATACTCTTCTGCCACAGCCAAAACGGTTCTGTTCATGACAGTATTGTTTTGCGTGGTGGAGACCACAAGGTTACAAAAGGTGATATCACCATTTTTATCAGCTTTATAGTGGTGAAGCAGTGTCCCTCTTGGGGCTTCTACTACACCTATACCTTCTCCTGTCCATTTATCTTTAGATGGTGTTAATTTCAGCTCATTTTTTTGTAAGTCAGGGTCTTGAAGTAAGTTTTTAATCAATTCTGCTGAGTGTAAAATTTCGATAGCCCTTGCCCAGTTGGTATGCAAAGTCTTATTACTTGCTTTTCCTCCATTATAGGCATGAAATTTCTCTAGTGCAGCTTGTGCCAATGGTGTTGCATCGCCATAGGATTTAGTGACATTTACACGAGCCAAAGGCCCTACACGTACAGAACCACGCTCTCGTCCATACTTTTTAAGGTAAGGAAATTTCATATAACTCCACTCTTCTGTGGCTTCTGCAAAGTGATCCATGTAATCATGGTAATCAAATTCTTCAATGATGTTTTTATCTTCATCAGTGATTCGTATTTTTCCATGATAATAATCAACATTACCATCATCATCTACTAAGGACATGTTTAAGGCAGGTACATCAGCAAACCTATCTACCTGCTCACGATTCTCTTCATGAAATTTATAAAAGACATCCAGTGCTTCACTGGCATATTTGATGACAGTATCAATGTCAAGCAAGCCATCATCACCCTTTAAAAATCTATCTATTTGCTCTTGTGTGACACTGTGATTTACCCCACCAGGAACAGAGGCAATGCCATGCATCTTTTTACCCATCACAAGCTTGATACCTTCTTGACCCCATTTCCTTAGAGCTACTACACGCTTAACCATTTCAGGGTTTTCTTCTATAAGCCCTAAAACATTTCGTTTTTCAGGAGCTGCATCCATACCAAAAATCATCTCAGGTGCTATCAAATAATAATATGCTGTCACATGTGACTGTAATTGTTGAAAATAGTGCCCTAGGCGTCTTACTTTTTCAGGGGTAGGCAACATCTCTACTCCTTGTGCATACCCAACGCCTATCATGTCATCTAGTACTTTGGCACCACAAAGATGGTGACTTACAAAACAAATACCACAGATACGTTGTAAAAACATAGGGGCTTCCCAGTAAGGGTGACCTTGTACAAATTTTTCAAATCCTCTAAACTCAACAACATGAAGCCTTGCTCCAACGATGTTGTTTTCATCATCAAGTTGCACAGTAACTTTACCGTGTCCTTCGATTCTAGTTACGGGATCTATGACTAATTTTTTACCCATTTTATATCCTTTCTAATCGAAACGGTTGATTTCTCTTGGCAAATCAACCTCTCGTCCATTTGCTAAGTCATCTAAAACTTTAAATATCGCATCTCCATCAGGAGGACAACCAGGTAAAAAATAATCCATTTTTACCACTTCATGACAAGGATACACCTTGTTTGTAATAGGAGGTAAATCTTCATGAAAAGGAATGACTTTCTTCTGATCTGGTAGCATAGTAGGTGACTCCAAATATGCCTCCTTAAAACAATCTTCTAACGAGACAAGGTTTCTCATAGCAGGAACACCACCCCAAACAGCACAAGCACCTACAGAGATGAGGATGTCACAGTTTTCTCTAAAGTGTATGAGTGTCTCAATGTTTTCTTCATTGGCAATACCACCCTCAACAAAGCCTATAGCACAACGCTTAGGAATACGCTTTACATCACTCAATGAAGAGCGCGTAATTGCAATTTTATCAAATAATGATAGCATTCTCTCATCCATATCCAAAAATGAGAGAGTACACCCCCAACACCCACACAGTGCAATAGTAGCAACTTGGATTTTATCATTACGTTCTTGACGGCTTTTTTCATCTAGTTGTGTACTTGGTAGGTCATGAGAAGCTATCTCGTTTTTTTCTATAGTACTCATTACTGTTCTCCTTTTAGGATGCGTTCTCTTATAGAGGCTATATCATATTTTCGCACACCCATAGCGTGGTCATAACCACGTTCTTTGTCAATGATGCAACCAACTGGACAGATGTCTGAAGCAAATCTTGCTTGTTCTTTTGTCATTTTATCTGCCACATTTTTATCTATCTCTATTTGAGAATGAGGTCCTCTTCCACTAATAGAAAATATCTTTTGCCCTGTCTCTTCATCACGTATGAAATTAACACAACGTTGACAAAATATACATCTATCTCGCTCTAACCAAATGAGTTCTGCTGCATTTTCTCTTTTACGCTCGGTAAAACGATACGGAAAACGAGAGACCATCATATCAACTTCATATCCTATAGCTTGGAGGTCACAGCGTCCACTTTTTTCACAGCTAGGACAGTTGTGTGTCCCTTCTGAAAAGAGGGTTTCTACCAATGCTTTTTGCATATCTTTTACTTCAGGGTCATCTACTTCTACATTCATGCCCTCATAAACAGGTGTTGCACAAGAGGCTGCCATCCATCCATTTACTTTTACAGAGCACACACGACACGTACCCAAACAGGGTTTACCTCTCATATAACAAAGACGTGGTATAAATATGCCATTGTCTGCTGCTACATCGATAAGAGGTTCACCTGCTTGAGTCTCAATCTCTTTGCCATCAATGGTTATTTTGATACTCATTTTGCCTCCTCCAGTAGTTTTTTAGCTAAATTCTCATGTATAGAGGTTGATGCATGTATATCAAAAGACGGGTTTACCATATCTGTCGGTTTAGCTAATTTTCGTTTGTATATTTTTGGAAACTTTTTAAGCGTATTTAAAAGAGAATTTGGAGAGGACATACCCAAACCACACCTACTGGTACTCTTTATCATATTACCCCAACTTACAATTTCATCTAAATCTTTTTGTACAGCTTTACCCTCTACTACTAGATTTATTTTATGCAATAAATCAACGTTGCCAGAACGACAAGGACTACAAGTACCACAAGATTCATCAACAAAAAACTCCATATAATCTTTAACGACTTCCAACATGTCTCGAGAATTGTTAAAAATCATTAAAGAGCCATTACAGGAGAGGTCAGAATAGCAAAAAATTCTCTCTCCATCATGCCAAGGATTGACACACTCTCCTGAAGGACCACTTACTTGAACAGCTTGTGTATCTTTAGCTCCAACCATACGAAGTACTTCATTAAGTGTAATGCCCCATTCAATCATATAAATACCAGGATAATCACAGTCTCCTGAGACAGAAAGTAGTCTTGTTCCTGAAGACTCCTCAGTACCTAAAGCCCTATACCAATCAGCACCTTTAGCAACAATTCTACTAACCGCAGCAAAAGTTTCAACATTGTTAATAATGGTTGGTTTCCCTAGATACCCCTCTTGTACAGGATAGGGAGGTTTTAATCTTGGTGCTCCTCGTTTACCTTCACACGATTCAAGTAGGGCAGTCTCATCACCACAAACATATGCTCCTGCGCCCATTTGAATGCGAATGTCAAAGTCAAAATTTTGACCGAGTATTTTTTCACCTAACAGACCTTCATGTCGCATCTCCTCAAGCTGTGCTTCAAGAAACTCTTTCAGATACCAATACTCTGCACGAAGATATATAATCCCATGTTTAGAACCAATAGCATAAGCACATGATATCATCCCCATAAATACATCTTTGGGTGAACGTGTTAATATAACCCTGTCTTTAAAAGTACCTGGCTCTCCTTCATCTGCATTACAAATGACATATTTCGTATCTGCTTGGGCTTCACTACACAGTTTCCACTTGAGTCCAGTAGGAAAACCTGCACCACCACGTCCACGAATATTAGAGTTTTGAACAGTTTCAATAACCTCCTCAGGATAAGTACCTAACATCTTCATAATTAAAGCTCTATAGTTTCTGTCTTTTCTAAAAAAGACAGGCCCTGTACGTTGTATATTGCTTGAAACCATACTGTCAATATAAGCGACATCTTTTTTTAAATGGCCATCTGGATTAGCAATCTCTTCAGGTGTTTTTCCTGATTTTATTTCATGAATAATCTCCTTAATGTCATCAGAAGTCAGTCTTGTAAATACAACTTTATCAATCATCATAGCAGGTTCTTGATCACTTAACCCTATACAGTTGGTATCAAAAAGACCAAACAAACCATCTTCACTTACACTACCAAATTCACATCCTACTGCTTCAGATAATACTTGTTTTACTTCATCGTAGCCACTCATTTTAGCAATGACTGTATTGGCAAGATATATTTGATATTTTCCCGCAGGCTTATCATGAAAAAAATGATAAAAAGAAGCTGTTTCTCGAATGTCTAAAGGAGACTTATTTAATGATATAGCTATCTCATGTACTACCTCATCAGAAAGATAACCATAAAGATGATGTACATCCCATAATATGTCCATCATTCTTGTTTTATCATGATTATAAGTCTCTAAAATATGCTGGATTTCATTCTGCATTGTTATCCTTCTTATTTTAAGGTGATTGAAAAGCAATTTATGAACAAATGCGAAAACTACTTTATATAAAAACATTATAGTTTCTATTGTCTTTAACTTTTCAGCAATATGTTCATTATTTCGTTTGTTTAATCAAGAGTGTATTTTTTAGTTACAAACCTTTCATCACTACATCAAAAAGAGAGTCAACCTCGCCATCTTCCAAAAAAACAGCTTTTTTACTTTTAAAAAAATCTAAAATTTTTTTAGTAGGTAAAGTAGGGCTGTAAATGCAAGAAGGGTGTGCAGGCTTAAATGCTTGCATGAGAGCGATGTCCTCTTCTATACGTTGTTCACAAATAAAACAGTTTTCATCCACATAGAGTCTTCCTTCATAATCAAGAAGGTCAATGTAACTCTCTACAACTATGCGTTTGGGGTTTTGTTTGTCCCATTTTTTAGCAGCACTCAGTAGTAAGTCATAGTAGAATGGTTCAAGTTCTTCTGCATCACGCAAATGCAGTTCAAACTTTTTGATGAAGTTATGCCAGATGAGAAGTTTATTGTTATCATGTAGCCAAGGAAAGCCCATATGTGAAAGTGAACGAAGACGTGGCATAAAACGTCCATCTTCACCTTCTACTTCAAAGTCTACCAAGTTACCTAGCTGGAGTATGGAATGACGTGCCCCAAAAAAACGGTAGTAGGTACGTATTTCTGTAGCAGTGATAACTCTGGCAATAGAGTCTTCATTTTTGGCTTTTTTTACTGAAAGTATGAACCCTTTGATACGTGTGTCCTAAGTAAGAGAATTATTTTTGTTGTTATTGATTGGTATATAATTATACCATGTTTTCATTTTTAAGTTTATAGCTGAAGTTTTGAATCTATACATGCTACAATCACAGACATTATTATAAATAAGGCCTATATATGACAGAAGAAACATACATCAAAGGTAAGGAACGTAGCTTAGAATCAACCATAGAAACAATGTACAAAAAATTACATGCATTAGATATACGCATAGATGAAGTATCTGCGTTAAATCCTGTGCCTTTTGTCTACTCGCAGCATATACGAGATGAAAGTTGTGATTTGATGTTTACCAATGGAAAGGGAGCGAGTAGCAAAGCATGTCTGGCCTCAGCACTTGGAGAGTACTTCGAACGTCTTAGTTGTAACTACTTTTTTGCAGACTATTACTTGGGTGAAGAGATAGCAAAGGGTACATTTGTGCATTACCCTAATGAAAAGTGGTTTAGCTTTGATGAAGAGAGTGAGAAAATGCCTTTAGGACTTTTAGACGATAGGTTATGGCCATACTTTGACCCAGCAAACGAGCTACATCCCTCACAAATCTTTGACTTGAATTCAGGTGCAGGGGAGCGGGGTATTTGTGCTTTGCCTTTTGTAAGACAAAGTGATGCTAAACCTATCTACTTTCCTGTGAACTTTATAGCCAATATATTTGTGAGTAATGGAATGTCTGCAGGTAACACAGAAAATGAAGCACGTGTGCAAGCACTCTGTGAAATATATGAACGTTATGCTAAGAATAAAATTATTTCTGAGGGTATCTGTTTGCCACATATTCCTGCATTTGTAATGCAAAGGTTTCCAGATATACAAACTTCTATAAAAAAACTTGAGCAGTATGGATACCATTTACGTGTATGTGATGCTTCTCTTGGTGGGGTTTACCCTGTTATATCGGTGACTCTTATAAACCCTAAAGATGGTTCGGTATTTGCTTCTTTTGGTGCACACCCTTGTTTTGAGGTAGCACTTGAACGTACAGTGACAGAACTCTTACAAGGACGTGAACTAGACATGTTAGATGATTTTCATGCACCTTCTTTTAACCTTGAAGTTGTGGCAGAACACCATAACCTAGAAGCACATTTCATCAATGCCACAGGGCTATTGTCTTACGAGTTTTTTAAAGAAAAAAGTGACTACGACTTTGTAGACTGGGATTTTTCTTCTGACACGCAAAGTGAGTTAGCCTATCTTTTTTCTATCGCAGGAAATGAAGGGTTTGAGATATATATTGCAGACTATGAACACTTAGGCGTCTACGCTTGTCGCATACTTATCCCTGGTATGTCAGATATTTACCCCGTAGAAGATTTAGTATGGAACAACAACAATGAAGGCTCTTATTTTCGTGAAGCCATTCTCTCTTTAAAAAACCTCGACAAAGAAAACATGTCTGTATTGTTAGAAAACCTAGATGAGGGTGAACATAGTGACATGCTTAAAATCGCTGAGTTCATAGGCGTTGTACCTGATGAGGGCACTGCGTGGGCATCTTTACAATTAGGTGAACTTAAAGCGATGCTTTATTTAGCATTAAGAGAACATGAAGAGGCACATGTGTGGGTAACATGGTGTAACCACATCGCAAACCTAGATGATAAACGTGCAAATGTCTATAGATGTTTAGATGCAATGTTGACTATAACTATAGAAGAAAAAAATCTACAAGACTATAAAACTAGTTTAATACAAATGTATACGCTTGAATGTGTGGATACATGTCAAGCCTTACTAGAGCAAAAAGTGACTTTTTATGGGTTACATTCTCCAGGTTTATCACTAGAAGGTTTTGACAAACATTTACGTTTACTTGAAGGCTATAAAAAGGTGCAAAAAGCCAAAAGTTCACATCAAGAAGTTAAGGTTCTCTAAACAGAATTTAACATCATTTTAGCTATACTCCACACCATTTATAAGGCATTGTAATAATGCTTTTATTACTATTTTTAAGGTTATAATATGCAAGATTTATTTACTTCATTTAAAGACAATTGTGGATTCGGACTTCTAGCATCCATTGACAATACACCTTCACATAAAAACTTAGAAGATGCCATCACTTCACTCTCACGTATGATGCATAGAGGGGCAATAGCAGCAGATGGTAAGACAGGAGATGGTTCAGGACTCCTACTTTCTCTTCCCAAAACTTTTTTTAACAAAGTATTAGCAGAAGAAGGTGTTGACTTACCAGAAACATATGCCGTTGCTATGGTTTTTTCTCGTGAAATATCTAATTTTGATGTCATCAATAAAATTTGTGAGAACAATGATTTAAAAGTACTTTATACCCGCACTGTACCAGTAGATACCAATGCCTTAGGCGAACAAGCACTTGCAACACTCCCCACTATAAAACAAGTATTTGTAACACCTAAAGGACCTGTAGCAGCTAAGCGGTTTGAAGCACTTATTTACCTTTCGCGTAAAGAGATAGAATCAGCCTTGAAAAAAGATGAATCATTTTATATTCCCTCTTTTTCAACGTCTGTGGTGTCATACAAAGGGCTTGTTATGCCCACACATATTAAGGAGTTTTATAAAGATTTGGCAAACCCAGATTTTAAAATCTCATTTTGTCTTTTTCATCAGCGTTTCTCTACCAATACATTACCACAATGGAAACTTGCACAGCCTTTTAGAATGATAGCCCATAACGGTGAGATAAACTCAGTGACTGCTAACCGTTTTAACGTAGCATCTAAAATGGCCACAGCAAAATCTGAAGTTTTTACAGATGAAGAGATGACGAGGCTCAAAGATGTGATTCAAGATGGGATGTCTGACTCTGCAAGTCTAGATAACTTTATGGAGTTTTTACGTGTGAATGGTGTAGATTTCTTTAAAGCGGCTAGGTCTCTAGTGCCTGCACCTTGGCATAATGCTCCTGAAATGGATGCAGATCTTAGAGCATTTTATGAATATGCAAGCACCTGTTTTGAACCATGGGATGGTCCAGCAGCTGTGAGTATGACGGATGGTCGTTACATTGGTTGTGTGATTGATAGAAATGGGCTTAGACCCTCTAAATATATTCGGACAACAGACAACAGACTGCTAATCTCTTCAGAGTACGGGGTACTTAGTATTCCAGATGAAGAGATAGTAGAACGTGGACGCTTACAGTCTGGTGAAATGATGGGTATAGATTTGAAGTATGGTAAAGTACTGAAATCATCTGATATAGATGAATATCTTAAGGCAATACACCCTTATGACAAATGGCTTTGTGAAAATATGTCATACCTTCAAGAATATGTTCCTGACGCAAATACAACCAGATGTTCAAAGAATCATGCACAAAGAGTACCTGAAGAAATGGAGACAAAACAGCGTTATTTTAACTATACATCAGAAGTTATCAATAAGATTATTAAACCAATGATGGCTGAGGGGAAAGAGACTACAGGAGCTATGGGAGATGATACACCACTTGCTGCTTTTTCGAATGAACAAAGAAACTTTACAGACTTTTTTAAGCAAAAATTTGCACAAGTAACCAATCCTCCTATAGATCCTATACGAGAAAAAATAGTGATGAGTCTCAATACAGGTTTTGGGGAAGTACATAATATACTCAGTGATGGTCCGGAGCATGCAAAAAGACTTAAAACAGTTCTTCCTATAATGTCTGCAGAGAAGTTTTGTTTACTTCAAGAGTTTGGTGATGAGAGTAATGAAAAATATGATGAAAGTTATAAAGCAAAAAAGTATTCTACTGTTTATAATACCGATATAAAAAAGAGTCTTGATACTTTAATCAAGATTATTATCGAGGATGTACGTCAAGATGGTATAAGAACTGTGATACTCGACGACAGGGATTTAAGTAAAGATAATAAAGTACTACCTATGCTTATGGTAGTAGGACGTTTAAGTCAAGAATTATTAGCAGAAGACCTTAGACATCTTGTAAGTATTGTGGCTGTGTCAGGTGAAGTCTTTGATCCACATACAGCTGCGGTGACGTTAGCCTATGGTGCAGCGGCAATCTTCCCTTATTTACTTTACTACAGTGTAAGACAACTTCTAAAAGATGAAGAAGAAGACGCCGTAAAAGCGATATTGAAACGTTTTAGACGTGCTATGGGTGCGGGACTGATGAAAATTATGTCTAAGATGGGCATATCTACACTCTCATCATACCGAAACTCTAGACTTTTTGATGTCATAGGACTTAGTGAGCAAATAGTAGAAGATTGTTTTTCAGGAACGCAGGGACTTTTACATGGACTTGAATATGCAGATATAGATGCACGTCTTAACGCAAACCACAAAGCTGCTTTCTCTCCTGAAATAGAAGGCAATAAAACACTTTATAAAGGTGGGTACTACAAATATAGAAAAGGTGGAGAATTTCATGACTTTTCTCGGCCTACCATCACAGCTATCCAAAAATGTGCAGAGTCTGGTAATAAAGAGGATTATGAAGAGGTTAAAAAATTAGTAAATAAACGGGATAAAAAGTTTATACGTGATTTTTATCAACTTAAAAGTGATAGAGAACCTATTAGTATTGATAATGTTGAACCATTATCAAATATTTTCAAGCGTTTTTCAACAGCAGCGATGTCTATGGGTTCTATCTCTCAAGAAGCACATGAAACATTAGCCGTGGCTATGAATACTATAGGTGCTAAATCAAATTCAGGTGAGGGTGGTGAAGACCCTGCACGTTATGGAACAGATAAAAACTCTAGTATTAAACAAGTAGCATCTGGACGTTTTGGTGTAACACCAGAATATTTACATTCAGCGACTGAAATACAGATTAAAGTTGCACAAGGTGCAAAGCCAGGTGAGGGTGGACAGCTTCCAGGTTCTAAAGTCTCACCACTCATTGCATCACTTCGTTTTACAAAACCTGGCGTGACACTCATCTCTCCGCCTCCGCATCATGATATCTATTCTATTGAGGATTTAGCACAGCTTATTTTTGATTTAAAACAAATCAACCCGAAAGCAAGAATAGCGGTAAAACTTGTCTCTACTGCTGGTGTTGGAACTATTGCCGCAGGTGTAGCAAAAGCATATGCTGATAAGATTATCATTTCCGGAGCAGATGGTGGAACAGGGGCAGCACCTATAGGTTCCATAAGATTTGCTGGTAACCCTTGGGAACTTGGACTCATAGAAGCACATAATGCACTCAAAGCAAACAATCTTAGAGGTCAAGTTACTTTAGAGACTGACGGTGGACTTAAAACTGGGTTAGATGTAGTTAAAGCGGCCATCTTGGGTGCAGAAGAGTATGCTTTTGGTACAGGGGCATTAGTTATTGTTGGGTGTGTGATGCTGAGAGTCTGTCATCTTAATACCTGTGCAGTGGGGGTTGCCACACAAGATCCAAAATTACGTCAGAAATTCACGGGAAATGTCCAAAAAGTAATAAACTATTTTACTTTTATTGCTGAAGAGATTAGAGAAATTCTTGCAAAACTTGGATATACCTCCCTAGAAGAGATTATAGGTCAAAACCATTTACTAGAAGTCATAGATGATACATTTGCAAAAAAGTTTAATTTTGAAAAGATGTTGTACAAACTTGAAGGTATAAATACCTGTCAAGTACCATTTAATGAACCATACGATCAAAATAAGTATGAAAAAGAGTTAATTAAAGAGCTTATGCCAACAATAAAGGATCCTTCAAAACCTATTGTACTTCATAAAAAGATTTCTAACTTAAATAGATCTTTTGCTACAAGAATCTCTGGTGAAATTGCAGCACTATATGGTAACAAAGGACTCCCAAATGGTACAATTACTTTAAATATGAAAGGTACTTCTGGGCAATCATTAGGTGCATTTTTGTCAAAAGGCATTAATATCAATGTAGAAGGTGCTGGAAATGACTACATCGGTAAAGGTATGAATGGTGGTCAAATTGTAATTAAATCTGATAAAGGAGGTCCTGAATTTTCACTAGGTGGGAATACCTGTCTCTATGGTGCAACAGGGGGAACACTTTACATACAAGGACAAGTAGGTGAACGTTTTGCTGTACGTAACTCTGGAGCCACAACCGTCGTAGAAGGCACAGGTGACCACCCATGCGAATATATGACGGGAGGGGTTGTAGTGATTCTTGGTAAGACAGGTGTAAATTTTGGTGCAGGTATGACTGGAGGAAAAGCATTTGTCTATGATAAAGAGGGTCATTTTTATGAAAAAGTAAACCCTGAACTGGTAGAACCTTTACGTATAGATACTGACGAATGGGACACAGAAATGTTTGAACTCAAAGTGTTACTGAAAGATTATGTAGAAAAAACAGGTTCAAAAAATGCATCATTTATTTTGGAAAACTTTAGAACAGAAATGCGTAAATTTTGGATGGTTGCACCTCGTGGAGCCAAACCTACAGTCATTGCTGATAAAAAAGGTGAATAGCAAGCCAATGAATACCTTTATTGAAGCCTGTATCAAAGCCAATGAAGAGATAAGTTTAGCACTTAAAGATGGTTTTGACACTACTTGGTTTGAAAAAACAGAAGTAGGTGCAGGTGGAGATGTGTCTTCAAAATTAGACCTTATGGCAGAAGAAATATTTATCAAACATTTAAGTAGTTTTGGACATATAGAATCTGAAGAATCAGGACTGATACTCAACGATGCTTTAGATAAAGAAAGTTCTAAAATAATCATAGACCCTATAGATGGCTCCTCTAATGCACTTTCTTTGTTCCCTTATTATGGTACTTCTGTAGCAAAAGTAGATGCTCTAGGGCTTGTGGAAGATGCTATTGTATGCAATCTAGTCAATGGAGATATTTTTCTTAAAACGACAGAACATAAGACACAACAAGGCAAACTTTTTTCAAGCAAATTTCATACCCCACATACTGTGCCTCATTCAGAAGTAGGACTTTTTGAAAAGGCATATGCACATCCTGAGTTAGTCAGTCATTTAGGTCAAGAAAATTTAAAGTTTAGATCACCTGGGGCTATTGCACTCTCATTGGCATATGCACATACAGTAAGTTATGTACTCTTTGTTGGCATATTTCGCATCTATGATTTTGCAGCAGGACTGGCACTTTGTGAAGGGCTTGAAGTGATTGTTGAAGAGGATTATGTTATAGTATCAAAAGAAAAAAAGATTGCAAAAAAGTTAGAACAACTAGTAAAAACACAAGTTAAAATCATAAGGAGATAGAATGTTTGGAAGTTTCTTTACTAAAGAGGAAGATAAAGAGGAAATAGCAAATCAATGGATTAAATGTCCGAAATGTACTTCTCTTATGTATTTTAAGGAAGTAGAAGCACAGCAACATGTATGTCCAAAATGTAACCACCATTTCCGTATTTCTGCACAAGACCGCATAGATTCTATCGTAGACGAAGATTCTTTTGTAGAACATGATATCTCCTTGGCACCTGTAGACCCTCTTAAATTTTCAGATAAAAAATCTTATAAAAAACGTATAGATGAAGCCAAAGCAAAAACAGGTAAAACATCTGCTGTGATGAGTGGTTCCTGTACCATTGGTGGAGAACCAGTAGAAATAGCTGTATTTGACTTCTCTTTTATGGGAGGAAGTTTAGGTTCTGTAGAAGGAGAAAAAATAGTACGTGGTATTAATAGAGCTTTAGAAAAAGAGTGTGGATTTGTTATCGTTTCTGCTTCAGGCGGTGCACGTATGCAGGAGAGTACCTATTCACTACTTCAGATGTCTAAAACTTCTGCTGCACTGAATAGGCTACATCAAAAAGGACTCCCTTTTATCTCTATTTTAACAGATCCTACTATGGGAGGTGTGTCTGCTTCCTTTGCAATGCTAGGTGATATTATAATAGCAGAACCTGGAGCACTTATAGGTTTTGCTGGGCAGAGAGTCATTAAACAGACTGTGGGTGTTGATTTACCTGAAGGTTTTCAACGTTCAGAATTTTTGCTTGAGCATGGACTTATCGATATGATTGTTGACCGTGATGAGATACACGAAACACTTGCAGCCTTATTTAAACTTTTTAATAAAAAAAACAATGACTATGTAAAAATTACACCGAAACGAAGAAAAACGGATAGAGAAAAATCTGGGACAGGAAATGCTAAAACAGATTCACTATATAACTCTATTGAGACTGCTTTAGAAGAACAAAACAAGGTTGAGAATTAGGGAATTAAATAATACAGTTTTAACCCTAAGATAGCTATAATCAATCCTAAAATTAAAGTAATAAATTCAAACTAAGGGTAGTAAATTTATGACACTGGAAACTATAGGGTTACCTCTCATTGTACTTCTTCCATTTATAGGAGCTGTTTTAGTGGCTCTTACAGCAAAAGTGGGCAAATATGCTCCAGCTTGGGTTGCGGGTAGTGTTGCACTGCTTGCACTTTTTATATTGACTTCTCTGTCTTCTATACCTTTTTCTGGAGAGCGTCTCGTTCAGTCATGGACGTGGATAGCCTCTATTGGTCTGAACTTTTCGTTTAGGATAGATGGGCTGAGTATGCTTTTTGGCTACATCATATTAGGTATTGGTGTATTGATTGTTTTTTATGCGAGATATTACCTCTCACCTAAAGACAGTATGTCTAGATTTTATGTCTATC
>Ga0256840_1001161_pt1 | contig 25228 bp, 27 predicted proteins | sample 355202metaG_FD_185969 | JGI IMG/M metagenome (GOLD analysis project Ga0256840, IMG submission 185969) | Hydrothermal vent microbial communities from Mid Atlantic Ridge, Atlantic Ocean - 355-202 | ecosystem: Environmental > Aquatic > Marine > Hydrothermal vents | place: Atlantic Ocean: Mid...
AGAAAAAAATATAAACTCAGATATTATTCAGGCAATATCAATAGAACCTAACAAAGACAGTTTGAATGTTGTCTTGAAAAGTAAAAACTCAATCGCTGTAATAGCCTCAAAAACAGTAGATGGTTTTGGACTTAGAATTCGCACTAAAAAAATAGAAAATAACAGAACAAATCAAGGTGGTATAACCACTAAAACAAGAACCCCTATCAGCACAAAACCTAGTGAAGATTTGATTGATGGAAGATATATTAGTGTTATACTTCTTTTAAGTATCATGGTTCTTTTTATGTTTTGGGTTAAAACTAGAATAACGAAAAAAACAAAACAAAAAAACAATGGTTCTTGGCTATTTAAATCAAATGACCAAAAAACACAAAATGGAGAAGTTAGCATTCTGCATAAAAAAGCAATAGACAACAACAATAGTGTTGTTCTTCTTGAGTTTCAAGATAAAAAATATCTAGTAATGACCGGCAACTCCAATGTTCTTTTGGAAAAGTTCTCACAAGGTGACATAAAAGATGACTCTGACTTTGAAAAAGCTTTTGAAGACAATAGAAAAAAACTTGATGAGTATCTTAAGATTCAACAACAAGAAGAACCACATAGTGATTACAGAAGTAAGCTAGAGCAGAGTTAGTCTAGTGGTAATATCTACAACGATCAACGAAAAAGAGGTAAGATTAAAATACACGAGAGGATTGGAAAAATTTGTAAGAAGTAATATATCTTACTTGAAAGATCCAACATTTGAGTTTGAAATATTTAAAAAAAGGGTTAAAAAGACATTTGAAATACTCAAAAAGATACCTCATATAAGATTAAATTCCACATACCCTATAGCACTAGAAAAATATGTTAATCTAGTTTTAGCTATTTTACATATAGAGAAAATCACCGAAAAACAGACAGAAGAACTACAAGCAAATCTTTTAAAAGAGGCAAATCTTTTACATAAAGAAAAAAATAAAACCCGATACAAAAAAGATAAACATAAAAACAGTAGTTTTAATGATGGGTACTAACCGTTTCTTAATTTATCTCTGAGTTCACCTAGTTTTTGTGCTATGAGATTAGCATTTTTTTCTAACTTGGAAAGATGTCCTAGCGCCTCAAGAACAACTATATGATTTTGCCTTATTGTACTTTTTGTAAGCTCTAGAATTGGCACAAAATTTTCATCATAACTAGTTTTATCTACCATCTTATTTTTAAAATCATAATCTATCCCTTCTAAAAACCTCTCCATTGCAATTAGGTTTCCTTTTATGCGATAGAACTTATCATCATCAGTAAAAAAGTTTGATTTTGTCATTATATTGGTTTGAAGTTGTTGCTTAAGTTTGTCTAATACTTCTGCTAGATTATCAGAATTTACTATAAAAACAGCATCTTTATTTATCATTTCTTTATTTTTATCTGCATCAAGTTCTACTAAGTATTTATCTAAACTGCTGATTGTCTGTTTTACTCTTGTTGTATAGCTCGTAAAGATAGGTAAACTATAATCAGCATATATATCGGAGCGAGCTTGAACAATATGTTTATTTGCTCCACTCGTACCTCGATTTCTTGCTAGATTATTTTCAAGTGTATTTATGGCAATCCTATACATCTCAATTTCACCAACTTGCTCATAATACTTATTGTCAATCCATAGTTTTACACCTGTAAAATTGGTAACTAAACCATAATCTAGAAGGTTCTTGAGACCATCTCTTACAGAAGATACTGTTGTTTTACCCATTGTATCTTTATATATATTGATTGGTTCTACCTTGTTTATTGTTACAGAATAAAAAGGAGCCACAATAATGCTAAAAGGGAAAATCCATAAAACAAATGATATGACTAGCAACACAACTAGAGAAACCATTCTTTTTAAAAAAATACCCCATTCTTTATAGTCAAACAAATACTCTACTAGTTTATTTTTATACATTATCTCTCCTAAAAAAATCTATTATCTCTTCTCTCATCTGCTCAGTATCAACAATCGTATTAATTTTATTTCTAAAAGCAGAAGCCTCTTCATAGCCTTTGGAATACACATGCAGATGTTTTCTAAACATACTAACTCCACTAAATCCATGAAAATTTATCATGGAATTATAGTGTTCTAAAATTATCTCTGCTTTTAGCTTGTCATCGACTGAATTTTTACCATGCTTTAACTGATAAAATATCCAAGGGTTTCCGATAGCACCACGCCCAATCATAAGTGAATTACAACCTGTTATCTTTTTTACTTCCATAGCTTTTTCATAGCTTATTATATCACCATTTGCTAAAACTGGTATGTTTATATTTTCCCTAATAGTTGCTATAGCTTCATAATCTACTTCAGCTTTATACGCACCCTTGCGAGTTCTTCCATGTACACTTAAAAAATCAGCTCCACTATCTTCAACAGCTTTTGCAATATCTTTTGGGATTTTTTCACTAAATCCAAGTCTAACTTTTATACTACTATACTCTTTATTTGAATACTTCTTTATAGTCTCGGCAACCCTTACAAGATGTGGTAAATCTAAAAGCAAAGATGACCCAGAACTTTGGGACACAACTTTTGGTACAGGACAACCACAATTGAGATCAATCCCATCAATACCTTCTATATCATTTAGAATCTCAACAGCATCCCTTATAGCAACCAAATCGCTTCCAGCAATCTGAACAATATATGGAGTCTCATCAGATGATTTTTCAATCATTTTAAATGTTTTTTTAGAGTTATGTTGAAGTGCATTTGAGCTTATCATCTCTGAAAAAGTCAAATCTGCTCCAAACTTTTTAACAACACTACGAAAAGGAAGGTCTGTATATCCAGCAAGTGGGGCAAGGGCAATAATGCCCTTTTCGAAGTCTATCATTTCATTTCTCCTAGAATTTGAACAAGTCCAAATTCAATTCCTATCACTAAAGCTTCGCCTTTGGCGAGAAATATTGCTATTATATTCTTAAAAAAAGTCCACTATCGACATTTTTTCCGTTATCTCTTAAAAAAAGAATTGTTTTCCATTTTACAAAATCTTCTTCGTCAGAGTTTTCCAAGATATCTCTTATCTTATCTATCATTTGAAGCTCGTAAAGAACGTATAGATACGCATCTGATACTGCAGCATGCTCGTTTGAATTATAAAGTTTTTCAAAAAGTGATATTAAAGCATCTGGATCTAGTTTATTTTTAATCTCATAAGCAAGTTCAAGATAATCTTCTCTATTGGCTTTAAATTGCATGAGAAGTTCTTGGATATCTTCTAAACTAAGATTGATTGGTGTTGTTCCTTCTTCTTCTAAGTATCTCTCCATAAGAACTCTAAATATCTCTTTAGTAGGCGTAAATCCCATTTTTTTAATATCTTCAAAACTTGCATATTTTATATACTCAAAATAAGCTTTTTGACACAGATTACTGTTCTTGTCTTTGCAATCTTTTAGTATTATTTCTGCATATTTTGAATCGGCTTCTAGCTTATTTAACATGTTTTTTTCAATCAATGGATTATTAGAAGATAGTTTATATTTTTTAATATCAACAACTTTGCCATCATCAATATCTCTTACAAGCTGACGGTTAGACTCTATTTTAATATCATCACTATTAAAGTCGTCTACATCTTTATATTCAAATAGTTGACTATTTTTCCCAGCAAATTTAAACCATTCTGTTTTATAGTTTACTCTACTGTTTTCACCCATAACTTTGTCACTAATAGCAACTTTAAAGTTTTCGAAATCCCTTTTTAAAGCTCTAGTTTTCCAAAAATCTTTCAAACTATAAAATGCCATATGGGTAATGGAAGCAACAAATAGTAAAATAGTAGGAAGGATTATCCAAAGTGCAATTGGAAGCTCTAGCGAAAATTTATAGATATTGAGTGTATACATATCACCAGTAAAACTATATACGTACAAACCTATAGCCAACATATAAACAACCGTTAAAAGAATATATCGTTTAATTCCCATTTTTCACCCCTACTTATTTTGCTTTTCTACTATCTCTCTACAAACTATACAATATTTTGCATAAGGCTTTACTTTTAGCCTTTGAAAACTTATATCTTCTTCGCACATATCGCATACTCCATATCCACCACTTTTAATCTTATTCAGTGAAAACTCGATCTCACCAAGTTCACGGCTTTGCTGCGCGCTCAAAACTTGCTCAATCATACGATCAGTGCTAATAGATGCATGATCAGCTTCATCACCAACATCATTATTCTTTAATAGAGATATCTCTCTAGCAGCATCTTCTATATTTTTTTTAATCCTGATTCGCCTATCTTTGAGTAAGTCTTCAAAGTATTTTAAATCACTATCTCTCATTTTTTTCCTTAATATCCTACTTATGGTATGGATGGTTATTTTTTATACAAAGCCCTCTGTAAATCTGCTCATATAGAACAGTCTTCGCGACTTTATGGGCAAATGTTAATTTGCTCAGACTTATGACTTTTTGAGTTTTTTTCAAGAACTCTGAGTTAAATCCATAAGCACCTCCAATAAAAAAATTGATATTTATCTCATTATCAAAAAATTTACTAAATTCAAAACTGTCACACTGCTTGCCACAAACATCTAAAGCTATATTATAGCCCTTTAAATGTGGCTCATACGTCTTTGTGTATGCTTCTTTTGCTTCTTTGGCTCCTTTAACTTGAGCCTTAGAAATACTTTTATTAAAAAGCACTATATCCTCTATAGAAGCATTTTTAGAGATCATTTTCATGAACTCTTTATTTAACGCATCTATGTGAGTATCTCCACTTTTCTCTATACTAAAGACTTTAATATTCATATATACTCACTTTGTAAGTATAAATCAGTCCCAACTACAGCGAATGTAACTCCATCTATCTCGTCATCTACTCTAACACCACCAATTGCACCAACTGGCTTAAAAGAGAGTCTTGCCAAATCACTTAGGCTCTCTTTTAAAACTATTGCATCATTTTTTGTGTTAGTAACTCTATATGCACCTAGTCCTATATAATCAATATCAAGACTATTTGCTTCTAAAATTTCTTCTTTATTATGGGTAGAAATTCCTAAGATTTTTCTCCCAATTTTTTCTCTAATCTTTTTTATTGCTTCATTTTTTGATTCTGATATTTTTAGTAAATCTTCTTGCCCTACATGTAGGCCATCACAAAAATCTACTAATGCTATCTCATCGTTAACCAACAGTGTTATATCACAAAGTGATTTTATCTTCTTTAGATTCTCTGTCTTTCTTGTTATGTCTCCTTTTTTATCTCTGTATTGGATTATCTCTACATGTAAAGATTTACATGTAGAGATAAATTTTTCTATCGACCACTTTTTTTTTAACAAACTGTCGTAATCTAACAGAGCATATATTTTCAAGCTTTTATCTTTAACTCATACTCATCTTTTTTATAATTTTCACCCAAAAAAGTCAGTAAATCAGATATACACTTTTTCATCTCGCCACGCTGTACTATCATATCAATCAAACCATGTTCCAATAAAAACTCTGCTCTTTGAAACCCTTCGGGAAGATCAGCACCTATAGTTTGCTTGATAACTCTTTGCCCAGCAAAACCAATAAGTGAACCAGGTTCAGTTATGATAACATCCCCTAGCCATGCAAAACTTGCACTTACTCCACCCATAGTTGGATCTGTAAGAACTGATACAAAAGGTAGTCCTGCATCACTTAGCTTTGTTAAAGCTGCAGAAGTCTTTGACATTTGGAGTAATGCGTATGTACTCTCTTGCATCCTAGCCCCACCACTAGCACTAACTATTACTAGTCCTTCTTTGTTCTGTATAGCACGATTTATAGCTCTTACTATCTTCTCGCCTTCAACAGATCCTAAACTTCCACCCATAAACTTAAAATTAAATACAACCAATTGTGTATTTACTCCGTTAACAGAGCAACTTCCACTTATGACGGAAGATGTACGACCAGTTTTTTCAACTGCTTCTGATATACGCTTTTTGTATGATTTTTTATCTACAAATTTAAGAGGATCTACGGGGGCTAAAGTTGTGTCAAATTCTGTAAAAGTATCTTCATCACAAATTAAATCAATTCTTTGTTGAGCTGTAATTCTCATGTGAAATCCACACTTTGGACATACATTAAAAAGATGTTCTATCTCTTTAAAGTACATCAAAGATTGACATTTTGAACACTTTACCCAGTGGCTTGGAGCTTCTTTTGGAGAGGACTGTTTTTTACGAAAATTGCCAAAAAATTCACTAAATCCCATAATAATACCTCCTACAAATTATATAAATTGGAGTATTTTACCAAAAATTTCCTTATTTTGGCTTACAAGAAGTAAATCTTCTCTTTTTTCTATATACAGGTCTTCACACATATACAATCCAGCAGCTATATCATACTCACGCATTTGCCCTTCAAAAAGAACAAAATCAACATCATGTGCATAAGCAAGCGATAGTGCAAAAGCACCAGGACTTCTGTATTTTATGTTATGTTTTCTCATCAGTTCAGGTGTTCCTTTTGAGCGGTAAGTCCTCTCAAAAAGACCTAGTTTTGAATATCTATTTTTTTCTACATTTTTATAAGTTAAATTTTTTAACTTGCCTCTTCTAAAACTCTGTTCATCTTTTATAAAAATTTCGCCATTTGCAAGATTTACAATAACTCCCATGATGCAGATACCATCCCTCTTAAGAGCAACAGAAGTTCCATAATAAGGTAGATTTGAAGCAAAATTATCACTCCCATCAATCGGATCTATGATGATTTCATTATTCATACCATTGTCAATAAAACCGCACTCTTCCGAGTAGATATTGCCAAAAACACTTAGATGTTTTACAAATATTTCTTCTGCTAGTAAATCTATGCGAAAGCTAATATCTCCACCAGCTCCTGCTGAAACACTCTGATAAAAATAGTCGTCAGAGTTTTCTTCTAAGAGTTCCAAAATCTCTCTATTTGCTTCTACTGTTGCATTAAGAAAATCTACCATATTACTGTAACAAACTCTTTATAATCGCTTCAGCTGCCTCTTTTCCATCAGCTGCTGCTGTTACTACAAGATCACTTCCTCTTTTGCAATCTCCTCCAGCATATACTCCAGATTTACTTGTTTCATAATTTTTATCTACTTCTATATTTCCACGCTTATTAACTTCTATACCATTTTCAGCTAGAAAATCAGGGCTAGAAGCAGAAAAACCAAGAGCAAATATGACAACATCGGCTTCTACTCTAAATTCACTTCCTTTGACAACTTCAACAGAAGCTCTACCACTTGCATCTTTTGCACTTAGTATTGTTCTTTGCATCTCTATTGCAATTACTTCATTTTTGCTATTTGTGATTATCTCTTTTGGGCTAGTATTATACATAAAAATAGCACCCTCTTCTCGTGAGTTTTTGAACTCTTTTTTACTTCCAGGCATATTGTATTTATCACGCCTGTACAAACACTTCACACTTTTTGCGCCTTGTCGTAAAGATGTTCTTAAACAGTCCATAGCAGTATCACCACCACCAATAACAACTACATTTTTTCCTTCTATTTCATACTTTTTATCATAGTTTTCATGAAATAATTTTCTTTGAATATCTCTTAAAAAATCCATTGCCATAAATACATTGTCGGCATTTTCATTGACTATTTTTGCTCTATTTGAAGTTTCAGAACCAATACCTATAAAAATCGCATCATGTTGGCTTGCAATTTCATCAAAAGATATATCTTTTCCTATTTCGCTGTTTACATGTAAACTCATTCCTGCGTCCTCAAGCCAACCTATGCGGCGAGAAACTATATTTTTGTCTAGTTTAAAACCTGGAATCCCATAAGTCATAAGACCACCAGCTCTATTTTGGCGTTCGTACATATCTATTTTTATACCTGCTCTTAAAAGATAAGTTGCACAAGATATCCCAGCAGGTCCAGCTCCAATAATAGCTACATTTTTATCAGTCGTAATACCAGGAAACTCTGGTTTTAGTCCTTTTTTGAAACCATACTCAGATATAAATGTTTCTACCGAGCCGATTGTAATCGCACCATGACCATCGTTAAGCGTACAATCTCCCTCACAAAGTCTGTCTTGCGGACAAATTCTTCCTGTTATCTCAGGATAAGGATTGCTCTCATTTGAGAGTTTGAAAGCCAACTCATTTTTAAACTTACTTATAGATTTTAACCAATAAGGGATATAGTTATGAAGTGGACATTTGCTATGACAAAAAGGGTCACCACACTGAACACAGCGACTAGCTTGATTTGAAGCTTCTTCTTTTGTGTATGGTTCATATATCTCTTTAAAATCTTCTATTCTTTCGTTACTTTCTCTTTTATCTGGCTCAACTCGTTCTACATTTATAAAATTTTGCATATATAACATATCTCTAATCTCCTTCACCTGGATTTAGTGGCGTCTTGGTCATATCTTTTGGACGAACTATCCAAAAGTTTCTTACTGTGTGACGGAATTCATCCAAAATGTATTTTGCTTTTATACTTGCCGTTTTGTTTATGTGTGCTCTTAAGTGTCTTTTCAAAAAGTGTCTAGCCTCATCCATCTCGTCTGTATCTATTCTCTGTGCAATGACAAGTTCTTGATTTAAATTATCAATAAATTTATGGTCTTTATCATAGATAAAAGCAACTCCGCCCGTCATACCAGCACCAAAGTTTACTCCAGTATTGCCAAGTATGGTTACAACTCCGCCCGTCATATACTCACAAGCGTGATCTCCAGTACCCTCAACTACAGTTGTAGCTCCTGAGTTTCTTACGCAAAATCTTTCTCCAACTTCACCTGCAACAAACAGTTTACCGCCAGTTGCACCATAAAGACATGTATTGCCAGCACTCGTATAGCCTTCTCTTTGATACTTAGGGATAATGACTATTTGTCCTCCATTCATACCTTTACCCACATAATCGTTGGCACTACCTTTTAATCTGACTTTGATACCGTTGATTAAAAATGCTCCAAAAGATTGTCCTGCTGTACCTTCAAGTTCAATTTTAATGCTATCTTCGCTCAAGCCCTTATTGCCATAATACTTAGCTATCTCACCACTAATAAGTGCGCCAAAACTTCTATTTGTATTACATATTGTTTTATGAAGGACTATCTTTTCTTCAGGGTTTTGAATAACTTTATAAACTTCTTTAAGTATGCCATGCTCAAAATCATTGGGGTCAAATGGATCATTTGAAGATTTTTGACAAGTATTAACACCGTCTATATTTAGTAATACAGATGAAAAATCAAACTTCTTAGCGAACTCATCGTCCTTTACATGTAAAAAATCACTTCTTCCAATAATCTCTTCTAAACTTTCATATCCAAGGCTTGCTAAAATCTCTCGTACATCTTCGGCTAAAAATGTGAAAAAGTTGACTATCCTATCAACTGTTCCAACAAAATGCTCTCTTAACCTCTCATCTTGAGTTGCAATACCTACTGTACATTTGTTTTTATGACAAATTCTAAGTATCTTACACCCAATAACCGTCAAGGAAACTGTACCAAAAGCATAACTTTCAGCTCCAAGCATTGCTGCTTTTATAACATCCAAACCAGTTTTTAGTCCGCCATCGGTTTGTATATGAACACTATCTCTAAGATTGTTCGCTTTTAAAGCGTTGTGAGCTTCACTTAGACCAATCTCCCAAGGGTTTCCTGCAAATTTAATGGAGGTTAAAGGAGCTGCTCCTGTTCCACCATCTCCACCACTTATGACTATCTTGTCAGCATAGGCTTTTGCGACACCTGCTGCGATTGTTCCAACTCCTGCGGTTGATACAAGTTTTACTGTAATAGTGGCACGAGGGTTTACTTGCTTTAAATCATAAATCAGTTGTGCCAAATCTTCAATGGAGTAGATGTCATGATGAGGAGGAGGAGAAATCAGTGTAACTCCTGGCACGGTATAACGAAGAGAAGCAATCAACGATGTCACTTTATGACCTGGAAGTTGTCCACCTTCTCCTGGTTTTGCTCCTTGGGCTACTTTTATCTGAATCTCTGTTGCACTACTAAGATACTCTGGCGTAACACCAAAACGTCCAGATGCTACCTGTTTTATCTTGGAGCATTTATTGGTTTTTAATCTCTCAGGAGATTCACCACCCTCACCAGAATTGCTCATGCCACCAATCAGATTCATAGCTTCTGCTAGTGATTCGTGAGCTTCAGGAGAGATTGACCCAAGACTCATAGCAGCACTAGCAAATCTTTTGAATATTTTTTCTTTAGATTCAACTTTAGATATATCTATTGGTTTTCTGTCTGATTTAAGTTCAAAAAAGTCACGAATAAATTTTAGATTTCTACCATTAACTAAATCTTTATAATAATCATAATCTTCTTTGTCAGTACTAGTTACCATCTTGTGGATAGCATGAACAACAGCGGGTCCATAGTCGTGAAACTCGCTTCCGTCTGTATGTTTGTAAAAACCACCTATCTCTAATGGAAAAAGTTTTTTAGTTAAATCTAGTTCATAGGCTTTTGCATGATTAAAATTTATTTTTCTTTCTATATCATCATAACTAATACCTGGTATTAAGGCATGTGCATCACGAAAACAATCATCTACAATCTCTTCTGCCAATCCTAAAGAATCAAACAAAGATGAGCTTCTGTACGATGATATGGTAGCAATTCCCATTTTTGAGATAATCTTCAGAAGCCCTTGATTTAGAGCTGCATTAACATTTTTCAAGGCTGTTTTTATCTCATATGGACTCTTTCCACTCTCTTGTGATTCTTCAAAAGCAGAAGCATAAAGCATATAAGGGAAAACTGCACTTGCACCAAACCCTATAAGTGTAGCACATGAATGAGAATCAAAAATTTCTCCACTTATTGTAATAATTGAAGCTTTATGTCTTATTCCTTCATCTGAAAGTAATTGATTTAGTTTTCCCATTACCATAAGCATTGGCATTGGTTTTAGAGTTTTACTCATCCCTCTATCATCTAAAAATATTATTGTTACGCCTTCTTTTTTTATAGATTGAGCTACATCATAAACCAAGTCTTCCAATGAGCCTTTTAAATTATCTTCAAATAGTGTTGAAAAGATTTTGTTTTTATACTCTTCTCTGTATCGTGGGTGAGATTTATCTCCAAATGATATAAGAACTTCTAGTTTCTCTTGCATCAAAACAGGAGATATTGATTTGATTCGTTTTGCATGATCACTTGACTCATCTAAAGTGTTTCTCATCTCTCCAAATCCAGCGTTCAAACTCATAACAACTTTTTCACGGATTGGGTCAATTGGTGGGTTTGTGACTTGTGCAAATTTCTGTTTAAAAAAGTCACTAAAATTTCTCTGTCTTTTACTAAAAGCTGCCATAGGTGTATCGTCGCCCATAGCTCCAACACCTTCTTTACCCTCTTTCATCATAGGAGTTAAAACCATATCTTTTACTTCAGCAGTTATGTTAAAAAATCTCTGCTCATAAGCTAAATTTTCTCTTTGATAGTCACTATTTTTAGCAAATGGAACTTCTACAAACTCTTGGAGATATACCAAGTTTTCATTGAGCCATTCTGAGTATCTATTGGTATTTTTTAAGTAGTCATTAATCTCATCGTCTTTCATGACTTTGCCAAACTTAAGGTCTATCCCTATCATCTGTCCACTTTGAAGGCGACCACGTTCGAGTATATTTTCTTCTTCTATATCAAGAACACCATACTCACTAGATATGATAATACGCTCATCTTTTGTTATGACATATTTTGCAGGTCTAAGCCCATTTCTGTCCAAAATACATCCTATATATCTTCCATCTGTCATAGAAACTGCTGCTGGACCATCCCAAGGTTCAAAGTTGATACTTGCAAACTCATAAAATGCTCTTAAGTCTGAATCCATATGTGGAGAGTTTTGCCAAGGAGCTTGTATGAGTGCTCGTGCTGTTTTAAAAAAATCATATCCATTTGCTATCATAAACTCAAACACATTGTCTAAGCTTGCACTATCACTTACATTTGAGTTTGTTATTGGCATTAGTTTTGAGAGTTCTTTGTCTGAAAAAACCTTGCTTTTCATACATTCACTTCTCATCTCTGTATGAAATCTATTTGATTCTATTGAGTTTATCTCTCCATTGTGAGCTAAACCACGAAATGGTTGAGCTAGTCTCCATTCAGGAAGTGTATTGGTAGAAAATCTCTGATGAAAAAGTGCAAATGTAGTTTTAAAAAACTTATCTTGTAAGTCAGGATAAAAAGTTCTAATATGCGTTGGCATAATCAAGCCTTTATAAGATATAACCTTATTGGAAAAAGATGGTATATAAAAATCCTTATCTGCATTTAAAGCCATCTCTATCTCACGACGAGTTAGATAAAGCAGTGCTTCAAATCTTTTAGTAGCGATTAATGATGAAGGAGTTACAAATATCTGCACAATTTGAGGAAGAGAATCAAGAGCTTGCTGTCCAAGAGCTTTTGTATTGATGGGAACATCTCTAAGTAGAACAATTTTTAAATCATTTCTTTCACAAATATCTTTAAAAACTTTTTTTTGATTATCATTTTGCAAAAATACCATAGCAACTGCAAACTGTTTTGGTAAATCTACCCCCAAAAGTTTTGCTTCTCTTTTCATAAACTCTTTTGGCATTGAGAACAAGAGTCCACTACCATCTCCAGTCTTTCCATCAGCCGCAACTGCGCCTCTATGAATCATTCTCTCTAATGATCTTATAGAGTCTTCTACATTTTGGTGAGTTGGTATATTGTTAATATTGGCAAGTAACCCAAAACCACAATTGTCTTTAAAATTAGTCAACAAATTCTTATTCAAATTCTATCCTTTTAGGTAAAAAGTCCTTAAGCATACATAAAAAATGCTTATACATCAATTAAAGGTTATTTTCAGGGCTTTTAAAATCTATACATACCTTTTTATAGCTTATAAGTCAATTAATATACTATTATTAGCTTTAATTAATATTTTTTGGGTAAGATAAGTCTATGCAAGGATATATAATAAACTTTAACAGAGTTAAAGATGAAGATTTAATTGTAACTGTTTTAACCAAAGACAACATACTCACTTTGTATAGATTTTATGGGGCAAGACACTCTCATATAAACCTAGGGTATAAGATAGATTTTGAGGCTAAATCATCCATAAAGTCATCTATATCGCAACTTAGTGGCGTACTTCACCTAGCTTCAAAATGGAATTTAGAACACAGCAGAATGTTTATCTGGCAAGCTTTTATCAAACTATTTTACTTGCACTTAAAAGATGTAGATGAAATTCAAAGTTTTTACTTTGAACTTTTAGATGATTGTAGCAATATCTGGCACTCTCAAAACCCTAAAAGAACAGCGATAGAAGCCTATACAAGACTCTTAGAATACGAAGGCAGACTTCATGATGAGTTTATCTGTTTTCAGTGTGAAAAGTCCATAGAAGGTAATCTAACACTTATAAGAGGTTTTCTTCCAGCCCATGAAGAGTGTGTATGGTCAAACACATTTGAACGCTTACATGTAAAGAGTCTATTTGAAACAAAAAGTTCTATGTTTATTGAAGATGAGGATATAGAAAGATTATGGAAGATTTTATTAGAGGGGTTTTAACTCTCAAGATGCCACTTTCTCACAATGTTTTACTTTTTCAAATAGTTCACTTTTTTTTGTAGAAACTTTATACACATCATACTGATTTTGAAGATTTAACCAAAGATGAGGAGAAGTTCCAAAGTATTTTGAAAGTCTCAATGCCATCTCTACTGTTATTCCTCTCTTTTCATTTACAAGCTCATTGATAGCACGAAATGAAGTGTAAAGTTCTTTCGCTAAGTAACTTTGTGTTATCTCTAAAGGAGCTAAAAACTCTTCTTTGAGTATCTCTCCTGGGTGAGTAGGTTGTCTTTTTATCTCTATCATCTCTCTCTCCTAATGATAATCTATTATCTTGATATCATAAGCATTTTCATCTTCAAATCTGAAAATAACTCGATACTGTTTATTTATTCGAATTGAATAAAACTCTTTTAAATTCCCTTGCAATTTTTCTAAACGATTTGCAGGTGGGATTTTTAAATCATCGAGGTAATAAGCACTATTAAGATAATCCAATTTTCTAAGCGCAACCTTATGAATGGTTGAGGGTATCTTTTTGCTTTTTCCTCTAATGTAAAATTCTTCGCTATCTTTGTTTAGAAAACTTTTAATCATAGCACATTATAACAGATAGTATGCTAGTTGTCAACGTACATTATATTAGTCTATAAAATTATCTTTCTAGGTATTCCTCTTCACAAAAACTAGATACATTTATATTTTCAAAAGCAGTTTTAAGTGAAACAAATAAATCTTTGTTTTGCTCTTCCATTTTTGCTAACATCTCTTTTGTTTTAGCTCGTGATACAGGCATTTTTATATCAAATCTCATGCTAGGACACGCCTCGTCCCCAATGGTAGGCATATTGTGTTCTTTTGCTTGATCTCTAAGTTGTCTTTCTCTTACATGTACAAAAGGTCTGATGACTTCAAGTCCATTTCCTGCTTTGTATATTGGAGGCATAGAGCGAAGTGCTCCGTTATAACTGAAATTCATGAAAAAACTCTCAACTGCATCATCTAAATGATGAGCAAGGGCTAGTTTTTTGTAGCCATTGTCTTTTGCATAAGAGTATAGTGCTCCTCTTCTCATACGAGAGAAAAAACTGCAAAATGAGGAGTTTTTTCTAATCTTTTGTTTTGCTAATTCATATATCTTGGTATCATAAACTTCATGCTCTATTTCTTGTTCTTTGCAGTAAATTTTGAGTTCTTCTAAATCTTCTCCCATTCCATATGCAATAGTAACAGCTTTAAACTCAAACTTTATAGGAGAAACTCTTTGAAGATGTTTAAAAACATGGGCTAGACATAAAGAGTCTTTTCCACCGCTAAGCCCAAGAAGTATCTTATCTCCCTCGCTTATGAGGTTATATTTCATGACAGTTCTACCTGTTGTTCTTAAAAGTTTTTTACTAATTTCAATCATTTATTATAATTTTTTCTATCATTGCAATCACAAAACTAGCACTTTGTTTAGCTGATGTTTCTAAAAACTCATCAAAACTAAAACTTGCATCCATATCAGCCGCATCACTTATGGCACGAAGAATAAAAAATGGAACTCCAAGAGCGTTACATGTAACAGCTACACTAGCTCCTTCCATCTCCAAAGCAACAGCATCAAAAGTTTTTGCAATCCACTCTTTTCTCTCATTCTCACATACAAACTGGTCTCCAGTTACAATAATGCCTTCTTTAAGAAATATGCCTTTTTCGCTTGCAACACTTTTTGCTACTTCAATCAAATTCTTATCAGCCTCTTCAAAAACTGAGCCTTCAGGAACAAATCCATAAGGATGTCCAAAAGCAGATATATCCAAATCGTGCTGAGCAAGTTTTGTTGCAACAACTAAATCTCCAACTTTAAGTTCAGGACTAACAGCTCCTGCAACCCCACTAAAAAGAAGTTTTTCGCAAGCAAATTTTTCTATCATAGTTACTGCTGTTATTGTCGAATTAACTTTTCCTATTTTACTATAAGCTATAACAATTTCATGACCTTTATAATTAACTACATAATACTTATTGTTTGCATAATTTATTGTTTCATAATCTCCAAAAAATTCTAAAAGTGGTTCTACTTCTTCAGGCATTGCACCCATTATTGCTAGTTTCATTTAATTATCCTTATTTTATTCTCAATAAATATTTTTGTGTTTTTGATATGTGGTTATCTATCTCTACATGTAAGAACTCTTTTTCGAAAAGCTCTGCTTTTTCTACGATTTCGCCTTTTGGGTTTATGTGCCTTGAACCACCCCAAAAACCAAGTCCATCTTCAAAGCCTACACGATTAACAAAAACTACATTTGCCCCAGATAGTATGGCACTTGAACTTAAAAGTGCATTCCATTGATGCTCTATGAGTAACTTACCATCTTCAAATCCACGGGCTGGTGAATTTGCTAAGACAATAAGAAGATGTGGTTTAATTGAAGCTATTTTTTCTATGACTTTTGCACTAAACATCTCTTCACAAACTATCATCATAACTTCACCAAACTTGGTATCAAAACTTTCTAGCTTATCTCCTTCAAAAAAGAAACGAGCCTCTTGAAAAAGTCCGTAATTAGGAAGTATATTTTTATGGTGTACATGTAGAACTTTTCCATCACTACAATAAACTGCACTATTAAAAAATTTATGTCCTATTTTTAATACGCAGCCAAAAACAATATCTTTGCTTATGCTAACTTTTGCGAACTCTTCTATCTCGTCCATATCATAAGCATCTTCAAAAACTGCATCTTTTAACATGTAGCCGTTGAGTGCTAATTCTGGAAAAATGACTAAATCACCGTCTATTTTTTGCATCTCTTCTGTAAATTTAGAAAGACTCATTTTTTTAAGTTTTGGTATGTTTTGAATAAGAGTTACTTTCACGAAAGACTACTCAAAACCTTCTCTAAACTAGCCATATCAGTAATACAAAGTGTCTCTTTTTTTGTTATTCGTCTATTTAACCCTTTTAAAACTGTTGCACCAAACTCTATAAATCTATCTGCCTTATCTTCAATACTTATAATTGACTGTTTATATTTAACAGGCATTATAAGCTGATTTGAAAGAAGAGATAATGCTTCTTTTTTGGTATTATATGTGGAAGCAGTTACATTTGATATGACTGGAGCCATAAAGTCATCTTTAATATACTTATCTAAATACTCATTTAACGGAGCAATTACACTTTTAAGTAAAGGACAATGAGAAGCAACTGACATATTTAAAAGTAGTGCTCTTTTTGCACCAGCCTCTTTAAAAATTGACTCCATTGAAGTTAAATCATCTTTGTCTCCAGCAACTACAAGTTGTCCATCACAATTAAAGTTTGCAGCCCATACTTGTTTATTTGATTGTGCTGATATAACTTCTTCTACTTTTTCATCACTTAGACCTATAAGAGCCATCATACCAGCATTTATGTTTTCACAAGCTTCTTTCATAAAAAGACCTCGCTTATGGACTAACTCAACTGCATCTAGATAATCTATTGCACCAACAGCACTCAACGCTGAAAACTCACCCAATGAATGACCCAAGGCATACACAGGGGAACTTTTGTACTCTTTTTGAAACAGAGCATATGCTATACAACTTACAAGCAAGATTGCTGGCTGAGTATACTCAGTCAACTCAAGTCTATCATCTTTCTCAAAGAGAAGTTTTTTAAAATCTAAATCTAGTCTATCACTAGAACGCTCTATCATCTCACGTGCTAATTCATCATTGTCATAAAAATCTTTTCCCATGCCAGCTTTTTGGCTTCCCTGTCCAGGAAATATAAATATATTATTGCTCATCATTTATCCTTAATGTATAATTATCTTTGTAATCATTTACTTTTTTTCTTAAAGTATTTCTATTGAGTCCAAACTTTTCACTCATATTTAACTGTGAATGAAACTTCTTAAAACCACTTCTTAACATTGGTACATCAAACAAATAAAGTTTGTCTCTATAGTCATTTTTACCACCAATTTTTTTTGATAAAAAATCTTCCATTACTTGCATAACATCTTCTTCAGTAAAAGAGTTCATTAAATAAAGTTTATAAACTGATTTACGAAGAGAGTGACAGTTATTTGTTAAATCAAGATTCAAATCTTCTAAAGAAACATCATCATTATGGCCAAAAATGCCTGATACTTCTTGAAAAAATTTAGTAACTAATAGTTCAACATCTTCACGACGCTGAGACAAAGGTGGTATGTCTATTTTTAGACTAAAAAATTCATTGCTTATTTGCTCATGAATCTCTGTTTTAGATGTTGCTATTACTCTTGTTTTGTTATTTTTTACTGCTGACTGTAGTTTCTGATAATTTAAAATTTTATCAAAATTTTTTATTATTATTGAACTATTTGTGCTTATTAAAGATATCAATTCTGGAAAGAAATTACCGTCTATAACCTTTGCTTCTGGGAGAATAAATTTTGCTAAAGTCTCTTTACCCGTTCCACTCTCTCCAGTTATCAGGGCATTAAGATTTAGGCTTTTTAAAATATTTGCTGATTTAAGAGCCTCTAAAGAGGCTCTTGATTTAGCTATGTAACTAGTGTGATCCACAACCACCGCTACCACAACATTCGTCTTCTTCTGTTTTTGCTTCTTCTGTAGTGTGACAACTGTCACCTGTTCCACATCCACAACCGCCAGTACTCTCAGGAGCACCAACAAATCCATTTAGTAACTCATCAGCAGTTGCATCACGGACTTCTGTTATACTAAGAGCAAAAAGAAGGTCTTTTCCTGCTAAAGGATGATTGAAATCAACATTAACTGTTTCGTCATCAAAACTTTTAACAACAACTTGAACTGTTCCGCCATCTTCGCCTTGACCATAAAGAGTCATTCCTTCAGTCATCTCTAATCCAGCAAATTGCTCTTTTGGTAGTGATTGAACTGCAGCTTCATCATACTCGCCATATCCATCTTTTGCAGATACTTCGATATTGGCATCATCGCCTTGCGATAAACTTTTTATCTCTTTTTCTAGGCCAGGGATAATTTGACCTTTTCCTACGATAAATGTTAATGGAGCAGCGTCTAGATTACTATCTATAACTTCACCACTAGCAACGTCTTTCAATTCATAACTGATTGAAACGACTTGATTTTCATTTATTGCCATAAATTTTCTCCTTGTTTTTTTTAAAACTAAGGATTATATCATAATGAGGGTTTATCAAATCTTAGTTGAGAGATTTAGCTTCTTTGGACTTAGGATAGCCAAGCTTCAAAGCATCAAAAAACTGAGTGGCTTGTGAACTCTTTTTTAACTTACTAAAAGATATACCCGTATGATAAAGAAGTGTTGGCATATAGTTAGCTTTATCATAAAGAGAGATACTCTTTTTATAGTGCTGTATTGCTGTTTTATATGATTTTTGGAAGTATGCTATCTCACCCAAGTAGTAATTGCTACGCGCTGGTTTATAGTTCTTTTTAACAAGCTTTTCAAATCTTATTTTCGACTCAGCATAAGATTTTTTCTTAAAAAATGCAGTTCCTTCTTTTAGCAGTGTCGCGCTACTCTTATTGGATATAGCTGAAACTTTTTTTGCGCTTATTAGTTTTGCTACTTTTGCTTCTAGTTGCGTGAAAGAGTCTTTTGAAACATAGCTACTGTTGATAGAATCTATAAGTGAACTTAACTCACCAAGTACCAATTTTATTTTTTCTTGATTTGCATCTTGAAGAGCTCTACTCTCATTGACATAAGTTTTTAAATCAGATAATTCTTGTTGCAGTGAGGCTATAGATTCACCTTTTGCAGCAGAGTTCTCTTCTATGATTCTTATCTTTTGGTCAATCTTGGAGATTTTGGAACCATATGCTTCTGTAACTGAACGCAGGCCTTCATAATTCTCATTTATCTGGGAAAGTTTTATCTTGACACTCCCAACACCTTGGGCTAAGTCTTTTACTTTGTTGCTATTTTTAAGAATATGTTTTTCTGAAGAAGTTAATCCGTAAGGACTAGTGCTATCTAAGTTACCTGCCCCATAAACTGAAGGTTCAGCTGCTAGTAGTGAGCTTGTCACTACTAGCAAAAGTATATTAAAATTTTTCATATAATATTATGGTAGAAGCTTAAACTCTGCTCTTCTGTTTTCAGCCCAACAAGCTTTATTGCTATCTGTACATGTAGGATTACTCTCACCAAAACTTACTATCATAACACGGTCTTTGCTAACACCATATGAAGCTAATGATTCTTTTACGCTTTTTGCTCTTTTTAGACCAAGTGCATAGTTATACTCATCAGTACCCCACTCATCAGAGTTACCTTCAATTTTTATTGAAAAATCTCTAGCATTCATTGAATTTAAAAGTCTTGCATTTGATTTTACTTCTGACTCCATATCTTCACGAATATTGTACTTATCAAAATCAAAATATATTTTGTTAGTACTATTTTCTAAAGAAGCTATCATCTGCGAAATCTTATTTGCATTGTCTTCCGTATTCATATTGTTTTGATTCATACTATTATTAGTAGCATTATTTGCATCCATACCTGAAAGATCATTTGCTTTTTTATCAGCATTCATTTGTGTATCTTTACTCTTAACATCTTTGCTAGTCATATCCACATCTGGATTCTTTTGACTACAACCTGTAAACACTAACATAGCCAAAGTAAGACTCGTAAGCAATAATTTCATTTCTACCCCTTTTTTTATTTAAATAATTTATTGTAGTTTAACATCTTTTTCTTAAATTACCAATCAATAGACTGTATTTTTCCAACTTTTAATGGAAAATGATAACTTTTATTTGCATTTAGCCTTATAATACCCAATGCACTCTCATTATTATAATATTTTATGAACATTATTGTTTCACTATCATCTGCAAATCTTGGATATAAGTTTTTTCCTGTAGCAGTAAGTTGTCGTATATAATCTGTTTTTGTTGAAATCAAATAGAGGTTAAATGTTTTAGAACCAAATTCACTAGATTTTTCTCTGCTCGAATATACTATATAATTGTCAAATGCAGATACTGAATTATTGTTTCTTCCATGATACACCATCTGTTCTACACTTTTACTTCCTATTGTTTGAGCAAATACATTAGGATAACCGAGCCTATCTGAAACAAAAACCACTCTTTTATCGTTATCAATAAAACCACCATTAACATCTATACCACTATATGAGGTTATTTTCTCTAGCTCTTTTGTGTTTATGTCATACTGATATATATCTGCTTGATCATTTGGCGCCATAGTAAGAAGTAACTTACTGCCATCACTCGATACATCTGAACACACCAACATGCCACTACTAGATATTATTTTTTTTCTTTTTCCATCTCTTACACTTACTTTGTAAAGAGTTGGCTTAAGACCATTGTATGATGTATAGTAAAAGGCATTTTGAGATTTATTGGCCCACTTTGGAAATATATTTAGTCCACCTTTAACCATGGTTTTTTGAAAACTTAGCGTATAGTCAGAAATAACTATTTCACTTTTTTTACTCTGAGTGTATTTGGAAAAAATAACAAATTGTTCCATCCATTTTATACTTGGAGCTCCTATTTTACTGTTTAATTCAACTACAATTTTATGTGCTAAAAAAGGATAACGGTTTTTCTTAGATATTTTATATATCTTTTCACTATCTACCTGTCCATTCTTTGCATTAAGTAGTTTAACTTGAGCTATTATGGTTCCATCTGGTTCAAAATCGACACTAAATCTTAAAATCAAATCTACTTTTAACTCACTTAGAAAATTCTGCTCTAAAGTGCCAATATAAGAACTAGTCATATATTCATCGACTACATTAAAATGGCTACTTACTCTTAAATCGCCAACAAGAATTTTAAAAAATTTCTTTCTAAAATCTTGGTCAACAGAATTTATACTTGCATCTTGCAAAGCTATCTTAGGTAATTTATCCATCTTCTTTACAATTTCCACTGTTGCGTCAACAGCAAATACAGAACTAACTAAAACAAATACCAATATTAACTTTTTTATCATTTTTACTCCAATATATCTTTAAATATCACTTTCATATTGAATATTTCACCATTTTTAAAAGGTGGAAATTCAATATCTGTCATCTCCTCGAGAAAATCACGAAGTTTTGCATTAAAAGCATCATTATATGACAAAGTTTCTATTTTATAACTAAAATTACCTAACTTATCAACCCCAATAATAACTTTAGCAACATTACCAGATACTGTGTCAATGGTTTCTTGCCATTTTGTATCTAATATATCTGCAATTTTACCACGAAATTCATCATATAAGCCATTTTTGCTTGTTATAATCAAGTTTTCCTGACGCTCAAATTCCAATGATTTTGTAATTTTTTTTGCTTTTTCTTCTTTAACAATTTCTTTAATCTCTTTTTTAACGATTTTCTTTCTTATTTTTTTTGCTTTTTTTGGGCTTTCATCAGGAAGTTTTTTTAGATTAATTTTTCCAAAGAGCTTTTTAAAATCTACTTTTTTTGTAACTTTTTTTGCTCTTATAGTTTTCTTCTTTTTTGCTTGTTTAGGTTTGTTAACTGTAGTTTTTTTCTTTACAATTTTCTTTTTTGTAATTTTTCTAACTACTTTTTTTTCAACTAAAGTAACATTGAGAAGATTTTTTTTACTAGCTGTATATTTGACTATTTTTGTATCATTTGATTGTAGCATATATATGCTAGTAGCTACAAATAAGAAGTAAAGCAAAAATGATAGTGTCCACCCTACAATCGTAGAAGTTGAAGAACTAGGCATTTTTCTATCCGTTGGTTTCTAGAGAAACTTTTATAAAACCTGCTTCTTTTACACTTTTCAGGACAAACATAACATCTTTATATTGTAGTGCTTCATCTGCTTTTATATACACAACTGTTTTATCTGAAGGAAATTTTTGACTAAGTAAAACAAAATTATCCGGAAATTCTGCTAAACTGAAACTATCATTTTTAAAATATACTTTTCTATTTTTTGTGATACGCAATTCAATCTCAGGTATTTTTTGCACAACTGATGATTTAGTCCCATTTGGAAGAGTAATTTTTTCTTGGTAAATGACTGCAGGAGTTGTCACCATAAGTATGGCCAATAATACTAACATGATGTCAACTAATGGTGTAATATTTAGATCGGGTGCTTCATCCCAATCATACATTTTCACTCTCTTCTTTTCTCATAGAGAGTAAAAGTTCTGTTTCTCTATGAATATATGTAACAAGTTCATAAGCTTTTCTTTTTATAAATACATTTGCACTATATGCGGGAATTGCCACAAATATACCTGCAGCTGTTGCAATCAAAGCTTCACTAATTGCAGGCGCTATTACACTAAGTGATGCACCACCTTCTCCTTGACCTAAACCACTAAATGTTTCTAAAATCGATACAACAGTTCCAAACAATCCTATAAAAGGCGAAGTAGATGCTATCATGGAAAGTACCCATAAGCCGTTAGTAGCATTTTTTTCAGCTACACTCTTACAAACATTCAATAATTTTTCGTTAGTTCCGTGGTGATTGGCACATTTTTTTAAAATAGAATCATCTCTAACAACACGGGAGCCCATAAGCATGGACTCCAAAGAATTTTTCTCACGAGCCAACCAAGATGAAAGATAAAAATACCTACTAAATAGTACTCCAAAAGTAATAATTAGATATATTGATAACCATCCTAGTACAAAAAAAGTTATAAAACTACTTCTACTCAAGTAATTTAAGAGTATATCAATACCTTCCATATAATTAACTTATCTCCCTAGTCTTGCTACAGATTCTATCTTAGCAGTTGCAGTTGCAATTGCAACATCAGAATTGCTCATGCTTGCAATTAGTTTTTTGGCACTATCTATAGATGCAGCAATTGCACTTTCGTCACTGCCTCCAATAGAAACAGCACCATCTGCTAGAATAGTTACAGAATGTTCATCTACTTTTGCATGCCCCCAATTGATTGCTACTATTTCATGTTTCCCATCAGCAAGTTCTATATCAATGACACCAGCTTGCAATAAAGAGACTAGTGAAGCATGCCCTGGATATACTCCAAACTCACCTTCACTACCTGGAAGTGTAACATCTTTTATATCATCAGAAAAAATCTGTCCATTTGGGGTTACGATTTCTAATTTTAACATATTCATTTTAATTTCTCCTTCAGATTGAGCAAAGCCCAAGCTAAATTTCTCTTACTAAAGTCATGGCTTTGCTAAGAGTATCGTTATTTATTTTTTCAACTTATCTTTTATGCTTTCTGCTTTTTCTACAACATCTTCAATTCCGCCAGCCATATAGAATGCAGCTTCAGGAAGATCATCATACTTACCATCAAGTATACCCTTAAAACCAGTTATAGTATCTTCTAAGCTAACATATTTTCCAGGACTTCCTGTAAATACTTCAGCAACGAAAAATGGTTGTGAAAGGAATCTTTCGATTTTTCTTGCACGGTCAACTACAACTTTATCTTCTTCACTAAGCTCATCCATTCCCAAAATCGCAATAATGTCTTGAAGATCTTTATACTTTTGAAGAACAGATTGTACATCACGAGCTACGTCATAATGGTCATTACCAATAATTTGTGGGTCAAGCATACGCGAAGACGAATCAAGTGGATCAACTGCTGGATAGATACCTTTTTCTGCAATAGAACGATTAAGAACTGTTGTAGCATCGAGGTGAGCAAAAACTGCTGCTGGAGCAGGATCTGTCAAGTCATCCGCAGGAACATATACTGCTTGAACAGAAGTAATTGAACCCTTTTTAGTTGATGTAATTCTCTCTTGAAATTGTCCCATTTCACTTGCAAGTGTTGGCTGATAACCAACTGCTGAAGGGATACGCCCAAGAAGTGCTGACATCTCTGCACCACTTTGAGAAAATCTAAAAATATTATCAATAAACATAAGAACATCAAGTCCCATCTCATCTCTAAAATACTCAGCCATAGTAAGACCAGTAAGTGCGATGCGGTTACGAGCTCCAGGAGGTTCACTCATCTGACCGTAGCACAGTGCAACTTTATCCAGTACATTTGAGTCTTTCATCTCGTGATAAAGGTCATTTCCTTCACGAGTTCTTTCACCAACGCCAGCAAATACTGAATAACCACTATGCTTAAATGCAACATTGTGAATAAGTTCCATAATAATAACTGTTTTTCCAACACCAGCACCACCAAATAGTCCAACTTTTCCACCTTTTGCATAAGGGGCAAGTAAATCAACTACTTTGATACCAGTTTCAAAAATCTCACTTTTTGTACTTTGCTCATCAAATGCAGGAGGATCTCTGTGTATTGACCAAGTATCAGTTGGTGTTACACTTTCTCCTTCATCTATAACATCACCAATAACATTGAAAATTCTACCTAGAACTTCTTTTCCTACTGGAACTTTAATAGGACCACCCTGTGCTACTGCTGTAACACCACGAGTTAATCCCTCACTCATATCCATTGCAATCGTTCTAACACGATCATCACCAAGGTGAGCTGCAACTTCTAGTATAAGTTTTTTTGCTTCTCCCTCTACCTCATAATTAACTTCTATAGCTTCATTTATCTGCGGAAGGTAGCCATTAAAATCTACATCGACAACAGGTCCCATAATCTGGCTGATTACTCCATTCATAGAATATTCTCCTTTGT
>Ga0256840_1001162_pt1 | contig 25219 bp, 18 predicted proteins | sample 355202metaG_FD_185969 | JGI IMG/M metagenome (GOLD analysis project Ga0256840, IMG submission 185969) | Hydrothermal vent microbial communities from Mid Atlantic Ridge, Atlantic Ocean - 355-202 | ecosystem: Environmental > Aquatic > Marine > Hydrothermal vents | place: Atlantic Ocean: Mid...
ATATCTTTACTTTCTTCAACAATACAAGCGCCAGCACCATCTGAATAAATCATCGAATCTCTATCATAAGGGTCAACAACTCTAGAAAGGGTTTCGGCACCAATAACCAAGCATTTTTTAGCCATACCAGATTTAATAAAAGCATTTGCTTGTATAACACCTTCTACCCAACCAGGACAGCCAAAAATAACATCATAAGCTACACAGTTTGGATTTTTAATACCCAAATTATATTTTACTCTAGACGCAATACTTGGTAGCATATCCGATTGATTGGTGCCCTGCTTTAAATCACCAAAATTTTGACCAACAATGATATAGTCAAGGTTTTCTAAGTTAATGTTAGCATCATTAATTGCATTCTGTGCAGCAATTGTTGCAATATCACTACTTAATAATCCTTTTTTTAAATAACGCCTTTCAGCAATTCCTGTTATAGCTTTGAACTTTTTAATAATAATTTCATTAGAACTAGGAAAGATATCTTGTTTTTCATTATAAAAAGTTTGTGTCAAAAAATTTTCGTTTTTTTTGACAATTGTAGGTATATAACTCCCTGTTCCTGTAATTTTAGTTGTTAGCATAGTTAGAAAATTAGTGAACGAATGTAATAAAATATTTTAGATAATAATCATCAATAATTTAAAAATATTACAATAATTTTTATTATTGATTTACTTTTAATTCCATTACCGTAGCAATAGATAAAGCTCTTGTTTTTGCAGCATGTGCAACTTCGCCAATAAATAGATCATCTACTGTAGTGTTAAAATGGGACAGCCAAGTTTTAAAATGTTCATTTAAAAAAGGTTTGGTTTGGTTTAATAGCAGATGAGGTCTCATGGCATTTCTACGATAAGATCCAGTATAAAAAAGCATATTGTCCCAAAAATCAACAAGAACTTGCAAATGTTCTTCCAAACTTCCATTTTTTACCATTTCATCAAAAAAATGTTTTATAGAATCGTCTTCTAAAAGTTTTACATAAAATTGTGAAACTAATTTATATATATCCTCTCTATTTTCTAGTTCTTTTTTCATGATTTATTTTTTTGAAAATATGTTATTCAAAAATAATACAATATTAGATAGGTAAATGTAACAAATAAGACAGATGAAATTTTATACAGTAAGCGAGATTATGATTAAAGTAAATTTTTATCAAAAGCAAGAGGCAGTAAATCTTTTATAGAATTAGATTTAATAATTTTACCAGTTTCACCCATAAAGAATAATTCAATACCAGTATTTTGGTTTACTTCATATTCCGCAATGGTTTGCCTACAAGCACCACAAGGCGAAACAGGTTCGGTAACTGCTTTAATAGTAGATTTTGCAGTAATAAAAATTTTTAAAATCTTAATATTCGGATATTGAGAAGAGGCATTCCAGATGGCAACACGTTCTGCACACATACCAGAAGGATAAGCAGCATTCTCTTGATTGTTACCAGTAACAATTTTATTGTTATCTAATAACAAAGCAGCACCAACTTGAAATTTTGAATATGGCGCATAAGCATTATCTCTAGCTTTTTTTGATTCCAAAAACAAAGCTTTATCGTTTTTTGATAATTCGTTTAAATCATCAAAAACAATAAAGCTAGTTTCTAATTTTATTTCTTTCATTTATTAATTTCTAAAATTGCTCATAAAAATCACCAAAATTAAATGCTATTGAAAATCGTAAAGTGTTTTCTAAAGGATTATTAACATCAGATGAATTTAGTAAATAAGATACATCAATATTTGCGCTTTTAAATTTAAAGCCAGCACCTAAAGTAAAGAATTTCCGAGCACCTTTTAAATCACTTTCATTAAAGTAACCTAATCTAAAAGCAAAAGTATCATCATATACATATTCTGCACCAGCAGACCAAGTAAACTCTTTCATCTCTTCACTAAACCCGCCAGGAGCATCTCCAAAAGATTGAAATATACCTGTAAACCCATCTACATCATTATCTTTACCATCAATAATTGCTCCAGAGCTATCTTTTGTAGGAGGAGTTGGTACCAATAATTTAGTTGATTCTAAAGTTGCTTTAATAACACTAGTGTCATCTAAAATAAAGTCAAAACCAGCACCTAAGCGCATGTTAGTAGGTATAAAACTTTTTTTACCACCAACAGATAGTTGTACTTTAGGGCCAATATTGGCAATACTTATACCACCTCTCCATCGACCATTAAAATCTCCATAATTAGTTTCTGGTGACAGATAATATGCTCCAACATCTGCAGCAAATGCATTAATTGTATTCAAATCACTTGAACCTTCTAATTGTTTTAAAGACATATCCGATCGTAAATAACGTAGTGTAACACCCATAGATATACTTTCACTTAGCTTTAAGGAATAAGAACCATCAAGTGCTAAATCGTTAGGATTTAAAACTCCAGTAGCGATTAAAACCCCATTAGAATCTACACCAGCATTGGTTTCAATTTTACCTAATGAAAAATAAGTAAAACTAGCAGCCCAAGCACTGTTTTCATTAATTTTATTCGAAAAAACAAGATTTCCTAAAAAAACATCATTGGTTAAGTTTCTAAGCCAAGGCGTATAATTAACCCCAACTGAAAATTGATTTTCACTAAATGCATACTTTGCAGCGTTGTAATGCTGTGCGTAAGGGTCTGGAGATGTTGCTACACCCATATCACCCATACCACCTGCTCTTGCATCTGGAGTAATTAGTAAAAAGGGAGTTGCTGTTGTTATTGCATTTAAATCATTTTGGGCAGTAATTTTACTTGAAATAATAAGTAAAAGACTAACTGAGAAATATAATACTTTTTTCATTTAATTTACTTGTTTTGTTTTTTCGTGCTTCTAGTTTACAAATATGGTAAAATTTATTGTAGAATAACTAGTTTTTCAATTTTTTCTGACTTTAATCCGTTAGATACTACTTGTACACTTAATTTATAAATATATACACCTTTTCCTATTTTGTTACCATAATCATCCAAACCATCCCAATTTAAACTTCTAGAATGTGTTCCATTTGTTACTATAACTTCATTTAGGGTTTTTATTATTTTTCCAGACACAGTAAAAATCTGCACCTGAGCTTCTAACATTTCATTAGGTTTATTATGATTAAACCAAAATTCCGTATAGTTAATAAACGGATTAGGGTAGTTAAGTACATTATCTAATACTAAATCACTATCACTAACAACTATAAAGTTTAACGTAGCTTCAGATGGATTATTGTACGTGTCCCAACATTTAAAAGTTATGGTATGTAAACCGACCGATAGGTTTCTAAATGGGAATTTTACTTTGCCCTTTTTAAAATTATTTAAATCAGTTTCATAATAGTCATTCATTATTATTGGGTTGGATTGATCTCCATCTAAAATGGCAACAATATCATGATCAACAGCAGTTAGTGAAGTGTTAATACCAGAATCATCTTCTAAAACAGCAAGAAATAAAGGAGATTCGTTGGTGTTACCACCATCAATAAAAGATTCATCATTCATGTAGAGTTTTATAGTAGGACCAATATTATCCTCAGGAGCATCGTTGTTTATACCACCAATAATAACATCTGTATTGTATCCGTTTTTATCAATTATTTGATTTTCAGCATAAAAACTTAATTTAGAACTACCATAAGCAATTCTAATATCACGAGGAGCAATAAAATCAAATTGCCAAATACCATTTTCAACACTAGCTTTACCATTAAAAATTTTACTTTCTCTAGAGTCAAAAGTTATAACTGTTGGATCACCATTAGATTGAAAATGATTATCATTGTTTAAGGTAGTTTTGTCAACAGACTTATCATAAACAGTAACAGAAAGTTCTCCGTTAAAATTGGGTAAAAGCGCACTGTTTTGGTCGGTAACAATCCCTTCAAAATAAACATGAGATAGTGCCTTAATAGTATCTAATTGTTGTGATACATCAATATTATTCATTTTGGTAATTAGAACATTAGGTTTAGGTCTAGCTAATTTCATTGCAGGGTCACCAAAAAATTGAATAAAAAGACGTTGTGTTTGTCCAGAGTTTTTATTTTTACTTTTAATTAATGATTGTGCAATAGAATAGTTGTCGTTAGAATTATATTCTAATAAATCCTCCATCAAATCTAAATTAAAAGTACCACCAAAACTGATGTACACCTCACGAGCAGTTGTAATCATACTAATAGACCCTCCATTTGCGTTTGAAAAAACCCATTCACCAGCAGTATTTCTTGTAGGGTTATCGTATCTAGAAAACTCACAGGTAATAGTTATAAATAAAGGTGAGTTTTTATTATTAAACCAGTTTAATATTTGAGGAACATCCAAAAGACGTTCACTAGACCAGCCATTTTCACCACCATGCCCAAAATAATCTAGTATTAAGGAGCCTCTTTCAACAGCTTCATTTATAGCAATAGTGGCTTGAGGATATGATTCACCACCAGCAGAAATTTCTTGAACAAAAGCATCTGCATATATTTTTTTAAGATTATATACAGGCTTGTTTAAGGAAATTAAATCAGCCACTTGCTCTACTTTTTGTACAAGAACAAAATCATTACCATTTTCAGGTGGATATTTATCAACATCGTCAGCAACTAAAGAAATTTGGTTACGCCAATCTCCTAAAGAAGACTTGTGGTAATACTGTAAAGTTTTATTAACAGCAACAATCGCTTCGTTACTATTTTTTACAGGCATTCTCCCTACAGCAACATCAATTAAATCTCCAATACCGTTATGAGATGATAAATCACCCTCATTATCATCCATCATACCAAAAAAGTCATCTGTAACATACGAAGTAGCAAGATTTAAACTATTAACGGATTGAAAAGCAATTACATTAGTATCTCTATTGCCACCTTCAATATTTTTAAAATCAAAAGAAGTATCACCAAACATTAGTAAATATTTAATGCGTTTACTTGGAGTGGTAGCATTTGTGTATAGGTGGTGTACAAAATCTCTAATAGCAGTAGCGTCTTTTTTACCAGAACTAAATTCATTATAAATTTGCTGTTCAGTTAAAACTAACGTTGTTAAATTGGAATTTGCTTGATGGTAATTAGCTAGCCTACGAGCCTCATTTAAAAGCTCATTCTGGGTAACAATTAGATAATCAATATCTTTAATAGCATGTAGATTTTGATTTAATACAGTGCTAGAACGTAGCACTTCAGGAGTATATAGATTGTTAGGGTTAATAGCAACATATTCTTGTAAACTACCATTAATTGCTTTAAAACTAAAATTAGTACCTGTTGATTCGTTAGAAATTAAAGAGGGATTTGTAATGTCAGTAATATTCCAAACCTGAAAAATATTACTTGCATTCTGAATTTGATAAGTAACAATAGCATTATTTGTATTTTTAGCAACATCGTAATTTCTAAAAGAAAATTGGCTACCTCCAACAATTAGTTTTCTAGTAGCATTAATTGCGATATAGTCTAAAAAGCCATTTGCCGATGGGTTTCCAGAATTATCATAATTAACATCAATTTGTATAGTATCGCTTGTAGCAGGTATTGTAGCCGATTGTGTACTAGTTCTACCTATTAATATAGTAGAAGTGCCAATACCAAATAATGTCATATTTAAAAAAGATTGATTATTAGTACTAAGCGAAAAAAGGGAGTTGCTTGTAGAAGTAGAAACAGCTTTTAGTTTTACATTAATATTTTTGCTAGTATCTAAATCTGGAAAATTAAAATTAAAAGATTGATTATTGTTAATACTAAAATCTTCGCCATAAAATTCCTGTCCAAAATTATCAATATTAAATAAATCATTTTCATGAACAGAAAAAGCATTAAATGTAGTTATGGTTTCGGTAGAGGATCCAGGAATAATGGCTTGGCTACTAATCCGTTTACCAAGACCAGCATTTAACTGAATAAAATAATAAGCTCTGTTGGTATAAATATTTTTTTGATGTGTAGCAATTTCTGTATTAATATTATGTTTCCAAACATTGGGACCTTGCGCATAAAAAAGAATAAAATCATTATCATCAAAATGATTATCATTTTCTCCACTTACAAAAATTGCATTTTCTTGAATATCATCATACCTAAAATCACCATTTAGTTCATTAAGCATAGCGCCACCATTTCCATAAAGTTTAATATTTTTTGGATTAAGGTTATTAGGATCAATACCTAAACTTTGTAAAAAGGCTTTATTTATTTTATAAACTCCAGAAGAACTAACAGCAAATTTAAACCAAAGCCCAGTTGCAAAAGGCGAGTCATGTACACTAGAAAGGTTTTTTTTGGGAGCTTTAGGAGTTATATTATATTCAATATCAAAAGAAATTATTTTTTTTAGTAGTCCTTTATTATAAAGTAATGGAGTAATAGAAAAAACAGCATAAGCAATATCTCTTTCGTTTTTAATAACTAAGCTGCTTCTTATCTTAGTAGGAAAACTAGAATGACTGGTAGAAGGATATTGGCTTTTAGACAAATTTTTAAAAACAATGTTAGTTATAGTGTAATTTTTAATTTGTGAATTTTGTACAACTTTCCATCGTTGATTATATATAGGTAAAAAAAAATCATCAAAAGTTTCTTTTTTTAAAAGAGGTACAGTAATGAGTTTTTCATTATTAATTGATATTTCGGCATTGTTTTTCCATTGAAGCGAAATAGTTTTATTTACTTGTTGTGTAAAGCCAATTTGTACAATAGCTAAAAATAATATATATATAAGGTAAAGTCTTTGTTTCATATTCAGATAAACGAAAAAAAAAAAGGGTTATTTTATAAATTTATAAAAATACTATAATAAACATAAAATACATTCGTTATTAGCAATATTATATGCAGTGTCGTAAAAAATTTCTTTAAATTACTTGGTAGATACCATTATTATTGTAAATTGCGGCACTTTTAAAATTATAAAAATATAAAAAGTAGTTATAATTATGATAAAAAATCAGATATTTAAAGGATTAGCATTGGCTGTAATGGTAGTAGCGTTAGCTAGTTGTGGCGGTAAGAGATCAAGCGGAACATCTTCATTAACAGGATGGAGCTTTAATGATTTAGATGGCGGTGCAGGAAGTAATTATAAAGGACAGCCAACACCTCCAGGAATGGTATTGATTGAGGGTGGAACATTTACAATGGGACACGTACAAGATGATGTAATGGCAGATTGGAATACAACACCAGTTAAAATGCAAGTACGTTCATTTTATATGGATGAAGCAGAAGTTACAAATAGAGAATATCGTTTATTCTTACAATGGATGGAAAAAGTATATCCACCAGATAATGATAATTACCGTAATATTTATAGCTCGGTATTACCAGATACTTTAGTTTGGAGAAATACATTAGGAGATGCAGAGTTGTTGACAGAAACATACTTACGTCACCCAGCATATAATGATTATCCAGTAGTAGGAATTTCTTGGGTACAAGCAAATGAATACTGTAAGTGGAGAACAAACATGGTAAATGAAAAAATATTGATGGATAAAGGGATTTTAAATCCATTATTTGAAACAGATTCATTAGTAGTTGAAGGTAAAAATCATTTTGATACGGATGTGTATTTAACAGATCCAACACTTTTATTTGATGGGGATTCAACAATCTATAAAAAAGGATTGCCAGATTTATCAAAAAAGAAAAGAAAAGCGAAGAGAACAAGAAGAGGAGAACCAGGATCTAGAAGAAGTAGAAGAGGTTCTAAAGGAGCATTCACAGGAAGGCATGCAAAAGTAGCAGATGGTATTTTAACACAAAAATTTAGACTACCAACAGAAGTAGAATGGGAATATGGAGCAAAAGCATTGGTAGAGAACAGAGAATATAACAATTTAAGAGGGAGAAAGAAGTTCTCTTGGAATGGAAGATATACACGTAGTAATGCAAAAAGATATAGAGGTGATGAAATGGCAAACTTTAAAATAGGAAAAGGAAATTATAGTGGGCTTGCAGGATGGAGTGATGATGGAGCTGATATTACAATAGCAGTACGTTCGTACAAACCAAATGCATTTGGTTTGTTTGATATGACAGGTAATGTTGCAGAATGGGTTGCAGATGTTTATAGACCAATAATTGATAACGATGCAAATGATTTTAACTATTATAGAGGAAATTCATATACAAAAAAGCATATAGATGAAAATGGTAAAGTGGTTGTAATTGATGAAAATTCTATAGTATATGATACATTAGATAATGGGTTGATTAAAGCAAAAAATTTACCAGGAAGTTTAAAATACATACCAATTACAAAGTCAGATGCATTTATGAGAGATAATTATGAAAAATCTTACAATGTAGATAGTAAAGATGGAGAAATAGCATCAACTAGAAAGTATTATATTGATGAAGAAGAATTAGAATCAAAACCAAGAATGTATAACTCGCCAGTAATACCAAATGAAATTGGAGAGAGTGGGTATAGAAAACAAGGTTATGATAAAAAATTAAGAACAACATTAATTAGTGATAGAACCAGAGTAATAAAAGGAGGTTCTTGGAATGATAGAGCGTATTGGTTAGATCCAGCGCAACGTAGATATTTGCCAGAATATATGGGAACTAACTATGTAGGATTTCGTTGTGCAACGGATAGATTAGGACCAATGTCTGATAAAAAAAGAAAAGCACATCACTAAGATGAAATAAAATAAATTAAAAAGTCCCATTGGTAAACAAACCAATGGGACTTTTTTTATATTTTTACATTATGATAGAAAAAATATATGCACACTACGTAAAGAATAATAAAGTAAGTACAGATACACGAAAAATAGAAAAAGGCTCTATTTTTTTTGCATTAAAAGGAGAGCGTTTTAATGCAAATGAATTTGCAAAGCAAGCATTAGAAAAAGGAGCAGCTTATGCAATAGTAGATGAAAAAGAATACCAAACAGATAAAAGAATTATTTTGGTAAACGATGTATTAGAAACATTGCAAGAATTAGCAACGTACCACCGTATTAAACTAGGAATACCTTTAGTATCGTTAACAGGAAGTAATGGGAAGACAACAACAAAAGAATTGATGAATGTAGTATTATTACAGAAATTTAAAACAACAGCAACAAAAGGAAATTTAAACAACCATATAGGAGTACCGTTAACATTATTATCTATGACGAGTAAAACCGAAATAGGAATAGTAGAATTAGGGGCAAATCATCCAAAAGAAATTGCATTTTTATGCAATATAGCAAAACCAGATTATGGCTATATAACAAACTTTGGTAAAGCACATTTAGAGGGGTTTGGGAGTATAGAAGGAGTCATAAAAGCAAAAACAGAAATGTATGATTATTTGAGAGAGACAAATAAAACAATTTTTGTAAATGCAAATGATGTTATACAAGTGGAAAAAGCAAAAGGAATTAAAACAGTTAGTTTTGGAACAGAAAAATCAGAATATAACATCGCGTTTGTCTCAGCAAATCCATTTGTAAAAGTGACCATTGATAATATAGAAATTGAAAGTAAGCTAATAGGAAGTTATAATTATAATAATATTGCAGCAGCAATAGCAATAGGAAGACATTTTAAAATAGAAAATGAACAAATAAAAAAAGCAATAGAAAATTATAAACCAACAAATAATAGGTCGCAAATAATAAATACCAAAACTAATAAAATAATATTAGATGCGTATAATGCTAACCCAAGTAGTATGCAAAGTGCATTAGATAATTTAATACAATTATCCGATAAAAATAAAGTAGCAATACTAGGAGATATGTTTGAGTTGGGAGATTATGCAGAGAAAGAGCATCAGTATATTACAGACTTGGTGGGTAAGTCTAATTTTACAAAAATATATTTAATTGGGGAAAATTTTGCAAAAACAAAATCTACATCAGAAAAAGTAAAAATATTTACGAATTATGAAGCTTTTAAAAATGCATTTACAATAAAATTAGAAGACACTACAATACTAATAAAAGCATCACGAGGTATGGCATTAGAACGAGTTTTAGATTTTATAGATTAAATTATAACCTGAGTTCGACTAAGACTTCTATTTACAGAAAATGAAGAAATGGTGAGATTTGAAGAATAAATTTTAAGGAATAACCTGTTATTTCTTAAAAATTATTCAAAAAAAATTGCCTTTTATTTGTTTTCCCTTCGGGTTTGATTATTTTTTTTATAATCTCGCTAAATTTCTTTGAATTATCTAGATAATCCTTCTAAAATTTATCTTCGACTATAAAAAAAATAATCTAAACTGTAAACGAATTATTAGTCGAACTCAGGTTTATATTGAGATTAGATTTGTAATCTTTGATAATTTTAGTTACATAAAAAAAACTTATTCAATACTAGATAAGAAATCAATAAAAGATTTCCAATATGTCTTATTTCCAACAGTTTTTTTCCAAAGAACTCTAGACCCATGGATACCATCAACCTCAGGTTTAAAATGAGTAACCTGCTTAGACTTTATATTTTTAATAATACTAGCAACTTGCTCAATCTCTTTTTTTGAAGAGGTAACAAAAGTAGGTTTGTTTAAAGCAAGTATAGATTCGGTTAAATTAACACCATCTAAATATTCGCCAGGACTAAAGGCGGCAACAGCTTTAACTTTGTCATTAGTAGTAGCAATTAATAAAGAAAGAGCAGCAGAATAAGAACTACCAACTAAAATTATTTTATTACCATGTAGCTTGTAAGCATAATCAATGGCAGAATCAATATCAGGTTTAGCATCAAAATAATTGGTATCTAACCCTTTCTCTTTAGCAAGTTTAGCAGTTTCGTTAATGACATTATTGGCAACTTTACCAGACCGTTGGTCAATAGCCAAACAAGAATAACCTAAATTGTTTAATTTTTTAGCAGCTTCAATATATTCGCCACGGCTAAAGCCAGCTTGGTGACAAAGTAAAATGAAATTTTTAGAATCCTTAACAGAATATAAATCACCAGTAATAGTTAAACCATCTTTAGAAGGGAAAGTAATCGTTTTAAAGTCAGTCATGTTTCCATGAGCAGCAATTAATTTTTTTTCATTACTTTTTGTAGTAGTTTTATTAGAAAGAGTACAAGAAAATAGAAATAATAAGATAGATAAAAGAGAGAATAATCGCATAAGAAAAGAGTTAATTGTTGGTATAAAGATAATAAATAAGATTGTGAAAAGTGAATATAAGTAAAATTTATACCAATATAAATAATTGAGATAAAATAGTAAGTAATAGCTAAAGGTATTTTTGTAAATTTGTATCAGAAAATAATATAAACAATAAAACAATATAATTATGGCATTAGTAGGAAGACAATTTCCAAATATTGCAGTAGATGCAATGAATGAAATGGGAGATACATTCAAAATAAATGTATTTGAAGAAGCAATAAACAAGGGAAAAAAAGTATTACTTTTTTGGTACCCAAAAGACTTTACATTTGTATGTCCAACAGAAATTAGAGCATTTCAAGATGCATTAGCAGAATTTGAAAGCAGAAATACAATAGTAATAGGAGCATCCGTAGATACGCCAGAAGTACACTTTGCATGGTTAAATACAAGTAAAGATAATGGAGGTATAGAAGGAGTAACATTCCCATTATTAGCAGATACAAACCGTAACTTATCAACAATCTTAGGGATATTAGATTTGGAAGAAGGAGCATATGACGAAGATAACGATATTATATTAGCAGAAGGGTCAAATGTTACATATAGAGCAACATACTTAATTGATGAAACAGGGAAAATCTTTCACGAAAGTGTAAACGATATGCCATTAGGTAGAAACGTAGGGGAGTACTTACGATTAGTAGATGCATATACGCATGTACAAGAAAAAGGAGAAGTATGCCCTGCTAACTGGGAAAAAGGAAAAGATGCAATGGATGCAACAAGAGATGGCGTAGCTAGCTATTTAAGTGCACACTAATATTAGTACTCCGTATTCCGTGTTCAGAAAAATGAAACACGGAATACGGAGACTAACAACAATAAAAATAAAAGATATGTTTATAGAATTAGCAGAAGACAATTTAGCAAAAATAGTTTCAGAAAATCCAAAAGTAGTTGTGCAGTTTATGGCAACATGGTGTGGTAACTGTAGAATTATGAAACCTAAATTTAAAAAGATAGCAGGTGAGAATGAAACAGTACCATTCATTTTGGTAGATGCAGAAAAATATCCAGAATCAAGAAAATTAGCAGTGGTAGATAATTTACCAACATTTGCAACATTTAGCGATGGTAAAAAAATAAATCAAACCCAAACTAATAAGTTTGAAGTCTTAAAAGAATTAGTAAACGAGATTTTATAAAACCAGACCAATGAAAATACCAATAATAAAACATTTAACAAATTTTATAGAAGTTAATGATGAAGATTATATTGTAGAAGCAATAGAGGTCTTAGAAGACTTAACAGAAGTGTCCTCATTAAAAGATGAAGAGTTAGATGTAATAGGAGAATTAATTTCAAATATGTATGGAGCAATAGAGGTGCATAAAGAAATTAAAAAAGGAGTGGCAAAAAGAGATGCATTAAATGGATTTATGAAGCGTGTATTAGGTTCAATAGATACAGATTAATAGTATTAATTGGTAGTATAAGCCTTTCAGTTTTTAATTGAGAGGCTTTTTTTATTATAGAATGATTTTTTAATGGCTTTCTTTGTGTATCTCACAATATTTTTATAGTATTGCTACTAATGTTATAAAAATGATACCAAAAAATACTGTATTAACAGCAACACCAGTAGGTTCAGAAAGTGAATTGACAAGAAATTTACTTAGCGGTATAGATGTGCAAACAGCAAATGTTTATACTGGTAGTTCTAGCTATGTGGAGCATATTCCAGAAGAGAGTGTGGATATTACCATAGGCGTTTTTATGGATGGAACATTGAATAATAGGGGTAATTCTAATGCACGAATGGCTTATGAAAAAGCAATTAATCCAATACATATACCATTAACAGAATCTGAACAAGAATATCATAATTTTCGAAGGGACACGCCAGCAGGTGAAAGAGGGAGTTATGAAAATGACCACTCCAATGTTGCAAGAATGGAGCCAGCATATAAAAAAATAACAAGTGGTAAGCAACTACAAGATAGAGTTTATATAGAAGGAATAGGGTCGGTTACTGGAGGTAGAGATGATGAGGATGGAATGGGGTTAGGAGAAGGGCCAACAGGAGTGCCTAAAAAAGTGGAAAAAGCCTGTATAGATGCTGCAAGAAAAGCAAATGCTCTCTTGTCAAATAGTAATGTCGAAAAAATTAACATGCTCCAAATAGATGTTTTTGGTTTTAGTAGAGGGGCAGCAGCAGCACGTAACTTTGTGCATGAATTAACAAGAAGAATTGGAGATGAACGCACCGTATTTGATGGAGATGATGAGGCAGAAGGAGATGCAAAAGATGGAGAGAATTACGAAGTAGATTATGGAGAGTTTGGAGTGCAGTTAGGCAGTGAAGTTGTAGCAAAAATTAGAAGATTTGTAGTAAGGTTTGTAGGGCTATACGAAACGGTTGCCTCATATGGGATGGTACATTATAATGATACAGGAGATTTAAACCTTGACGCAATAAAAACACCAGATAAAGACGACCCAAATAGGTCAATTTATAATACAAGGCATGTTTTTCAGTTAGTCGCACAAGATGAACATAGAGAAAATTTTGTGATTACTAATATTGATAGTGCTAATGGAGTAGAGAAGTTTATACCAGGTGTTCATTCTGATATTGGAGGAAGCTATACCGATAATGCAAAAGAAGTTGATTCCGAAGGTAATGATTTGATTATTAAAGAACCAAGTGCTTGGAGTTGGAACGATAGAGAAAATGCAGAAGCAATGCGTACACAACTTATTAACGAAAGCTGGTATAGACCCAATGAATTATTAATAGATGATGATGATAATTTGAGGGTGCATAGAACGGTAGTTTCAAAAAAATATAGTTTTATTCCATTGCATATAATGGCGGAATATGCAATGAAAAAGAAACTATTATTTGAATTTAGTAAAATTGGAAATAAGTATGATTTGTCAGAAACAGCAAGTGTTGTATTGTCAGGCGGAATAAATTATTCGACTGATTTACAATCCATAAAAAACAGACTAGATAAGCATGTGTATGAAGAACAGGAACCTATGAGTCTTGTTAATTCAGACGATGAAAAAATGTTACGATTAATTCGTACTAATTATATACACACATCTGCTCATTATAGTAATCAAATAAAAATCAAAGGGATTTGGTATGCTCCACATCAACCACATGATAGTTATTTAACAAGAGAAAGGGAAGAGAATGATGGTTAACTATAAAATTATATTGCTAGTTTTTTTGATATTCACGGCTTGTAAGGAAACTAATAAAACTAGTAAAACAATAAAAAAAAAATTAATGAAAAAAAATAAATTTGAATGGAAGCCAACGGAATGTGCACCATACCATTATGCAGCGGAGATTTATCATGGAGATATGATAACAGAAAAGGATAAATATTATACAATACCCTATGGAGGAACAATAAATAATGGATGGGGAACTACAGGTACATATTGGGCAGTAGGTGATGACTTTAAAACAATACCAAGTCGATTAAAGATTATTTGGTTATCTTATACCGAAGATCAATTTTACTTTTTAGATACAGAATTACCCAAACAAAAAATAGTGGAGTTGTTTGAAAAAGGATATGTCAATAAAAAAGGAAAACAAGATACTTATGATGAAATTTTAGTAGGTTTAGCACCAGGAGGGGCAGTATCGGTATGGTTGTTTTCAGCAGAATTTACAGTAGAAGCAGGACATTACCAAGCAAAAAAAACAGATGTTCCAATGTCAGAATTTAATCCAGACGGAATACAAGATAGAAATAAATATGTAAAAGAGGTGCAAGAGGGTTTTTCTGAAGAAACAAAAAAAGTAATAGCAGAACAGGGTATTCCAATAGGGAAATGGACTGCTTATAGAGAGCGATTTTTATGGAAGCCAATAATAAAACATGTAGATGTATTAAAATTAGCAACAATTTATAATAATTTTTACAATGGAGAGCATTATGCAATTGTAGCAAATAACCCAATATTACAAGAATATCACAAATATCCGCCATCAGAAAAAATTACATTTTATTGGTATGATAAAAACAACAATAAGTTTGGTTGTAAAATAAAATTTGAGGAAAAAGAAATCTGGAGTGCTTTTAAAACCATGTACAAAAAAGAAGAAGTAGAGCAAGCAGAACTAGTATTTGCAATAGATAAATACAATAGTAATGTAAAAATCACTTTAGAAAGTGCACAAGATACCATAGAAATTAAAAAAGCAGAAATTAAAACTTTTACAACTTCGGATTAAATTTTTTGTAAAATAATATTTGTCTAAAATTAGAATACATATTTTATATAAAAGATTTCTATAAAGTCATTAAAATAACCAGGTATATCTTTTGTTTTGATTTTAAATATTTTGAATTATGTATAGAATACAGGATTAAAAGGAAAATAAATAATACAAAAACAATACAGTTTTCAATTAATTATTTACGTACTTTTGAATCAAATTTTTTAGAATGAAAAAACCAAATGATAGTTTTTTAAGAGGAAGACTCCGAAGTCTGAAATTTGCATTTAAAGGAGCGTATTTATTACTAACAACAGAGCATAGTATAATGATGCAATTCAGTTTAGGAATAGCAGTGACTATATTAGGCTTTGTAATGCAAATATCAGCAACCGAATGGATGTTTCAATTATTAGCAGTAGGAACAGTATTGGTAGCAGAATCATTAAATACAGGAATTGAGAAAATATGTGATTTTATACATCCAGATTATCATGAGCGAATAGGGTTTATAAAAGACATATCGGCAGGAGCGGCAACATTTGCTGCAATAATTGCACTAATAATAGGTTTAATAATTTATATACCTAAGTTTATTTAAAAAGAAACAACTAGATTAGGTAAGAATTAAGGGAGAAATAAAGAAATAGAATGGCAAAAAAGAAAAAAGAGGTAAAACAAAAGAAAGAAAATAAACTAAAAAGTTTTTTTAAAAACCAGCAAACACATTTAGGATTTGGTGTTTTTTTAGTATTATTATCCTTTTGGCTGTTAGGATCATTTATCTCTTTTTTTTCGCATTGGTATCAAGATCAAAGTCAATTAGCAGCATTGGCAGATAGAAGTATAACAACAAAAAATGGACTGAGTAAAATAGGAGCAACCATAAGCGACTTTTTTATATACAAAGGCTTTGGAATAGCGGCATTTGTAATACCAATATTGGTATTAGTAACAGGGTTTTTTCTAATTTTTGATATACCACTAAAAAAAATACGTAAAATAGCATTTTGGACCTTATTATTAATGATATGGACATCGGTATTACTAGCAGTATTAACATTAAAAAACACCTTATTATCAGGTGTAGTGGGGTATGAAATAAATGATTTGTTTCAAGATTATATAGGCAAAATAGGCGTTATATTATTATTGTTATTAACAGCAATATTGTATCTGATATTTAAATTAAAATGGAAACCAAAAAATATAAAATCAATACTACCAGAAAAAAAAGAGAAACAGAACGAAGGAACAAAAATAGAAAAACAGCTAATAGAAAAAACAGAAGACTTACCATTAGAAATAATAACTAAAGAAAAAGAAGAAAAATCTAAATTTGAATTAAGTATAGATAATTTACAGCCAACAATAAAAAATACATCCATACCAAAAACAGACGAAAAAGAATTAGAAATAGAAATAAAAGAACCAGAAGAAAAAATAGAAATAAAAGTAGAAAAAGTAGTAGAAGAAGAGAACTTAGTAAAAAACATATCCAACCAATTGGTAGAAGATTTTGGAGAATTTGATCCAACATTAGAACTGCCAAACTTTAAATTCCCGACCTTAGATTTGCTAAAAGAGTATGGATCAGAAACCATAACAATAAACCAAGAGGAATTAGAAGCAAATAAAAATAGAATTGTACAAACATTACGCGATTATAAAATAGGCATTAAAAGTATAAAGGCAATGGTAGGGCCAACAATTACTTTATACGAAATAATACCAGAAGCAGGCGTAAGGATATCCAAAATTAAAAATTTAGAAGATGATATAGCCTTATCCTTATCTGCATTGGGGATTCGAATAATAGCACCAATGCCAGGGAAGGGAACAATAGGAATAGAAGTACCAAATAAAAAATCAAACATAGTATCCATGCGGTCGGCAATAGCATCCGTAAAATTTCAGAATTCAAAAATGGAATTGCCAATAGCATTTGGTAAAACAATATCCAACGAAACATTTGTTGCCGATTTAGCAAAAATGCCGCATTTATTAATGGCAGGAGCAACAGGGCAAGGGAAATCCGTAGGGTTAAATGCGGTATTAACATCCTTACTATACAAAAAACATCCAGCAGAAGTAAAATTTATATTAATAGATCCAAAAAAGGTAGAACTAACCTTATTCAATAAAATAGAACGACATTATTTAGCAAAATTACCAGATGCAGAAGAGGCGATAATAACAGATACAACCAAAGTAGTAAATACACTAAACTCACTATGTATAGAAATGGATGATAGGTATGACCTATTAAAAAATGCCTATGTTAGAAACATAAAAGAATATAACGAAAAATTTAAAAAACGAAAATTGAATCCAGAAAACGGACATCGTTTTTTACCATATATAGTATTAGTAATAGATGAGTTTGCTGATTTAATAATGACAGCAGGAAAAGAAGTAGAAACACCAATAGCACGTTTGGCACAGTTAGCAAGAGCAATAGGAATACATTTAATAGTAGCAACCCAAAGACCATCGGTAAACGTAATAACAGGGATAATAAAAGCAAATTTCCCAGCAAGAGCGGCATTTAGAGTAACCTCAAAAATAGATTCACGAACCATATTAGATGCATCAGGAGCAGATCAATTAATTGGGCGAGGAGACATGTTAGTATCTACAGGAAATGAAATAATAAGAATACAATGTGCCTTTGTAGATACGCCAGAAGTAGAGCGAATAACAGAATATATAGGAGCGCAAAAAGCCTATAATAGTGCATATTTATTACCAGAATATGTAAGTGATGAAAGTGGCACAAGTATTGATGTAGATATAGCAGATAGAGATAAATTATTTGAAGAAGCAGCCTATGTAATAATAAATGCACAACAAGGTTCAGCATCATTAATACAACGAAAATTGAAATTAGGATACAATAGAGCAGGGCGAATAATAGATCAATTAGAAGCCGCAGGAATAGTAGGGCAGTTTCAAGGTAGTAAGGCAAGAGAAGTATTAGTAGCAGATGTATTAGCGTTAGAAGAATTATTAGCAAATGAAAAATTGTAATTAGAACAAATAAAAAAATAAAAAATGTTAAAAAAAATAAGTATATTAATTGTGTTATTTATAGGGATAACAACGTTTGCACAAGAAACCGCAAAAGCAAAAAAATTGTTAGATGAGGTTTCAGAAAAAATGAACTCCTACAAAGCATTGTATATAGAGTTTAAAAATAGTTTGGATAATGCAGAAGAAAAAATGCATCAAGAAACAAAAGGGAATGCATCCTTGCAAGGAGAATTGTACGCAGTAAATTTTATGGGGACAACGCAAATTTTTGATGGAAAAAAAATAGTAACAATTATGCCAGAAGATGAAGAAGTAAACATTTCGGATCCAAATGAAGAAGATGATATAACACCAGCAAAACTGTTTTCTTTTTATAAAGACGGTTATAATTATACATGGGATAAACTACAAAACGTAAACGGAAGAAAAATACAATATGTTAAATTAATGCCAATAGATAGTAAATCTGAATTGAAGTATGTACTTTTGGGTATTGATAATAAAACAAAAAATATTTATAAGGTAATACAAGCAGTAAAAAACGGAACAAATATTTCAATAACAATAACAAAATTTAAAACAAATATGGAATTACCATCAAAAATGTTTAAATTTAATAGAAAGAAATATGAAGAAGACGGATACCTAATAAATGATATATAACTAGTCTAGAACTTAAAGTCTTAGGCTTTAAGAATAAAAGAATTGAAAATATTAGATAAATACATGATAAAACGGTTTTTGATACCGTTTTTCGCCACTTTTTTAGTGGTGCTTTTTGTTTTAGTAATACTTACACTGTGGCAGCAATTTGATAAATTTGCTGGTAAAGGATTAAGTGCAGGAATTATTATGAAATATCTAGGCTATACCACATTAATGGTGGTGCCGCAAGCGTTACCAATAGGTATATTGCTATCTTCTATAATGGCAATGGGGAATTTATCCGAAAATTATGAATTTGCAGCAATAAAATCTGCAGGAGTATCCTTATACAGGTTATTAAAACCATTAACAATTTTTATGATAGTGCTAAGTAGTTTAAATTTTTTATTTTTGAATTACGTATTTCCAAAAGCATATTATGAATCTGTAAATTTAATACGAAGTATTAGAAAAAAACAGCCAGCTATGGCATTGGTAGCAGGGTCATTTAATACCGATATACCAGGATTTAGTATAAAATTTTCAGAAAAATATGGCGAAGAGGGAAATCTGCTAAAAGATGTACTAATATACGACTTAAGAGATAAAAAATACAATAATGTAACTATAACCGCAAAGCATGGCGAAATAAAGTCAAAGAATAATAGTAAATACATGACACTTGTATTAAAAGATGGCTATTATTATAAGGATATTATACCAAAAAGATATAGATCACTAAGAAATGATAATATGCCATTTATAAATTCTCATTTTGATGAGCATCAAATTAATTTTGATATATCAAGTTTAGATAAATTGGATGATTCAAACAAAATAAATGAATTAAAAATGATGTTGAGTTTAGCGCAACTCAAAGAAAAAATAATAAAAGAAAAAAAACCATACAAAAAAATTAAAGAGAATGCACGAAACAAGTATTATAATGATGTAAAAGCAAATAAATTATATAAAGATACATTGGACGAAGATTTTGAAATAACAAATATATTAACTGATTTTTCGGATAAAAATAAAGTTAAAATTTTAAAAAATGCATCTTCTAATTTAGAATATACATTAGCAAATTTAAAAGCAGTAAGAGATCGATTTAAAAATAGAGAATTAAAAATAAACAGATACGATGTAGAATACTATAATCGTATTGCATTTTCGTTAGCCTGTTTAGTATTATTTTTAATAGGAGCGCCATTGGGATCCATAATTAAAAAAGGAGGGTTTGGAGTACCAATGATAACAGCAATAGTAATATTTGTAATCTACCATTTTGTAGGCGTATTAGCTAGAGGAATGGCAGATACAGGAGAGATACCACCAATAATAGGAGGTTGGTTTTCTACCATATTAATGTTGCCGTTAGGTTTGTTTTTGATATACAGAGCGGTAGGAGATAAAGGATTGTTTGATGTAAATACGACAATTATACAACCAATAATAAAATTTTTTTCAAAAAAAGAAATCGCATCATAAATACCATTCTCTTTTAAATAAACACAGCAATCATTACGATAAGCCTGAAAGAGCGAAGAAGTAATCTGTAGCAATAACAGTTCTTTACAAGTGATGATTTGGTATTACTAACCTGAGTTCGACTAATAATTCGTTTACAGTTTAGATTATTTTTTTTATAGTCGAAGATGAATTTTAGAAGGACTATCTAGATAATTCAAAGAAATTTAGCGAGATTATGAAAAAAATAATCAAACCCGAAGGGAAAACAAATAAAAGGCAATTTTTTTTGAATAATTTTTAAGAAATAACAGGTTATTCCTTAAAAATTATGCTTCAAATCTCACCATTTCTTCATTTTCTGTAAATAGAAGTCTTAGTCGAACTCAGGTTACTACAAAAACCAATCCTTAATAATAGCATCTTCAATAACAACATTGGCAATGTGTTTAAACTCGTTACTAGCAGAATCATAATTATAATCTTTACGCCATTCCTTAAAATTAGTAGCAAGTGCAATAATACTATCACAAACAAATTCAATTTCTTTATTACTGATAGTAGGGTGTGTGGACATGCGAATCCAACCAGGCTTATCAAGTAAACAACCATCAGCAATTTTATCAACAAGTTCTAGCGATTTGTTTTGGTCTACATGCAATAAAAAATGCCCATACGTACCAGCGCAAGAACAACCACCACGAGTTTGAATGCCAAATCTGTCATTTAAAATTTTAACACCTAAATTAAAATGTAACTCATCAATATAAAAAGAAAAAACACCAAGCCTATTGGTATGCTGTTTGGCAAGAATATGAATGTTAGAAACAGAATTTAATTTATCAAAAACAATAGCATTAATTTCATGTTCACGCATTAGGATGTTTGCAACACCCATTTCCTCTTTTAAATTAATAGCAAGCGCAACTTTAATAGTTTGTAAAAAAGCAGGAGTACCACCATCTTCACGCACTTCAATATCATTAATATAAGAATGTTCTCCCCAAGGATTAGTCCAGCTTACCGTACCACCACCAGGATTGTCAGGAATGGTATTATTATATAGCTTTTCGTTAAAAATAAGAACACCAGAGCTAGCAGGACCACCAATAAATTTGTGAGGCGAAAAGAAAATAGCATCAAAATATGAAAATTCATCTTTATGCATATCTATGTTTACATAAGGAGCCGAGCAAGCATAATCAACAAAGCACAAACCATTATTACTATGAATAATTTTGGCAATCTCATAAACATCTGGTTGAATGCCAGTAACATTAGAACAAGCAGTAACCGAAGCAATTTTAATGGCTCTATCTTTGTGTTTTTTTAGTAAAATTTCAAAACTCTTAAGACAAACCAAACCAGTATTAGTATGCGGAATAATTTCTACATCTGCAATAGTCTCTAGCCAAGAAGTTTGGTTAGAATGATGCTCCATATGTGTGATAAAAACAATAGGCTTAAGCGCATAAGGCACTGAAGTATATTTTTTTAAATTATCGCTAATTCGCAAACCTAAAATACGTTGAAACTTATTAACAACACCAGTCATACCACTACCTTGTGTGATTAAAATATCACTAGCATTAGCATTGACATGCGTTTTAATAATTTGTCTAGCCTTGTGATAGGCTTTGGTCATAACAGAACCAGTAACCGAAGTTTCCGTATGCGTATTAGCAACAAAAGGACCAAAATCATTCAAAAGTTTCTCTTCAATAGGTCTATAAAGCCTTCCGCTAGCAGTCCAGTCGGTATAAATAATTTTTTTTGTACCATAAGGCGAACTAAAGGTTTTATCAATACCAACAATATTATTTCGAAATGTTTTAAAATAATTTTCTAAAGTCATTTATAATTATTAATTAAAAAGAAATCTTTCGATTAGGAGCGTAAAAATACAAAAAGAAAATAATCTAAAAGAATTAAAAAAATAAAATAAAACTAAAAAAAATCAAAAAAAATAAGTAATTTTGTCCGCAGATTTAAAAAGGGAAAATCTAAAAAAAATATATAAATGCCCTGAAAAAAACAAAAAAATATGATAAATTTCAAAAAAAAAACAAAAAAAATAGTACTATTATTAGTAAGTGTATTCTTATTTACAGCGTGTAATGACGATGATAAAGAAGAAAAAGGAGCACCATGTGACTATACATTTGTAAGCGCAACAGTAGCCAATACAACAGTAGAAGTAAACACACCACAAGTTATAAAATTAAATATAACAAAAACAAATTCAGAAACCTGTGATACAGCATACAAGATGAGTTATAAAGTAATGCTAGATGATGTAGAAACAACAGACGGCGTATTTACATATAACAATGTAGCACAAGCACATGGAGAAAAATTTAATATACCAGCAACTAATTTTGAAGGCTCTTTTGCATCAAGCCAAGTAGGCGGAACTTACAAAATAATATTTACCATAGTAAATGATAAAGCAGCAACAGCAACCCAAACAAAAGAAGTAAGCCTAGATTATACCTACCCACCAATAGTAATAACACCATTGGTAGAAGAAAATGTATTGTATGCAAAGCAAACAGGAGTGTTTAAATATGCGCTAGCAGGCGGAGGAACATTAGGTAATTATAAACTAACAATTATACCAGTAGGCGGCATAGATTTAGGAGCAGAATTAACAATAGGAAATGCTGAGGTAGTATTTGAAAATAGCGTTGAAGTAAATAATGAGTTTAAACTTTTTATAAGACCAACAGAAGTAGGTGAAACAACATATAAAATACAAATTGAAAAAAATGGTATAATGGAAACACGAAGCGTTAGTTTTAATTCCAAAATGCCAAAATTTGATTTTGAGGTAATGGCAACACCAATAGTAATAAATGGAAGTTTGACACAATACGCATATCTAAAATATACAAACATGACTTTTTTAGATAATTATACAGAACATATAAAATATACATTAACACCAAGCTCTACAGGCGGAACAACAATAGCATATACGCCAACATCTATGATTAACGTTACAGGAGTACCTATGCCATTTGTATTGAATGGATTTAAATATGGGACATTAATGCAAGCAGGAACAGTGCTTAAGTTAACAATTACCAATGAATTTGGATATTCCATAACGAAACAATTGTAGTAAAAAAGTAATTAAATAAATTTAAAAGCTTCATTAAACATTATGTTTAATGAAGCTTTTTTTTTGTAAAAGATTTAAAAATACCTTGATACGCTTAAAAGAAAATGGTATCTTTGTTTTTTATTAAAAATATATTATTTATATCTAAACCTTAAAAAAGAGTACATGAAAAGAATTTTAATTATTGCATTTCTGTTTATTTACAGTTATAGCAATTCACAGACAAACGGAATAATAGAAGTAAACCCAAACAAAAAAGTTTATCTATTCTTTAAATCTAAAATTGTAAAAGGCGAATCGTTACCTAACCGTACATTATTTGAATTTGACAAAGAAAAAGGATCCAGTATTGGTACAGTTACAGGAGAAAAAAACGGCGACTCCAACTTATTAGTAACCACAGCAGATGGCTTAACCTATTCCTTTAGCCTAAAATACACAAAAAGAGTAGGAACGCTAAATTACTTTATCGAAAAGAAAGAGGCAACTAACTATACAAAAGATATGGAAGTAGCAGCAAACAGCAATAAAGAAATGACTATTGATAAGAGTGGATTAATAGTAATGAAGGGAGCAACAACGAAACCAAAAGTAGAGACAGAAGTAGCTGATAGTGTTGAAAAAGAAGCACTAGCAGCAGCAAGGTTAGAAAAAGAAAAATTAGAACAACAAATAAAAGAAGAAGCAGCAGCTTTGAAAAAAGCAGAAAAAGAAAAAGCAAGTGCAGAAAGAGCAGCAATAGCAGAAAAGCGAAAAGCAGAACGAACAATAAAAAAAATAGAACGTAAAAAAGAGAAAGCATTACGAGATGCAGTACGTAAAAAAGAAAAAGAATTACGAAATATAGCACGTAAAAAAGAAAAAGCATTAAAAGAAGCAGCACGTAAAAAAGAGCAAGAATTAAAAGAAACAGAACGTAAAGAAATAGCAGCTCACAAAGAAGAGCTAGCCTTAAAAGAAGCAGCACAAGAAAAAGAAGCAGCCTTAAAAAAAATAGCAAAAGAGAAGGAAGAAGCTTTGAAAAAAACAGAACGTGAAAATAAAAAGGCGCTAGAAGCAGCAGCACAAAAAGAAAAAGAAGAAGCAAAGGAAGCAGCACATAAGGAAGAAATAGCACGTAAGGAAGCGAAGGCAATTGAAGATGCAGCCTATAAAGAAGAATTAGCAATAAAAGAAACAGCACGTAAAGAGGAAGAAGCAATTGGCAAATCCATAAAAAAAGAAGCGCTAGCCTTAAACGAAACTACACAAAAAGAAAAAACAGCCTTAGAAAAAGCAGCACGTAAAAAAGAAAAAGCATTAAAAAAATCGGAACGCAAAAAGAAGCGAGCAATGAAAAACTCAGAGCGTAATAAAGAAAGAAAAATGCGAGAAGAACTAGAAAAAAATAGAAAAGCAAATAAAGCAGCAAAGAAAAAAAGAGGCAATGTAGCGAAAGTAGCTGATGAAAAAGAAGAGATAATAGTAAAAGACCAAGATAAGGTACAAAAGCAAATAGCAATACCAAAAGCAGCGACAGACGTAACAGGAGGATTAGCAGATGGTGGTTTTGGCTTAAACCTAAGTTATAACAAAATGCTAAAGAAAGGCTATCTAAAATATGGACTAAATGGTGCTTTCTCAAAAAT
>Ga0256840_1001163_pt1 | contig 25199 bp, 22 predicted proteins | sample 355202metaG_FD_185969 | JGI IMG/M metagenome (GOLD analysis project Ga0256840, IMG submission 185969) | Hydrothermal vent microbial communities from Mid Atlantic Ridge, Atlantic Ocean - 355-202 | ecosystem: Environmental > Aquatic > Marine > Hydrothermal vents | place: Atlantic Ocean: Mid...
AGCTGATATCCAGAATGCTCTCCGATCACTTCCCCATTTGTGGTGATTATCGGGCCAGGAGATAATTCAACGTGTTGCGAATTGAAAAATTTTTTCAAATCTCCATCTGGTATGAAGCACACATCCTGACTATCAGGTTTTGAGGAATTTTCAAGATTGTTTAATTTTGCGATCAAACGCACTTTGTTTTTGCTAAGGCTTCCTATGGGTAAGATAAGCCCTTTCATGTCTTCTTTTTTGATCAAAGATAGAAAATAAGATTGATCCTTTTTTCTGTCAAACGCAACCTTGATCTTCCCACTTTCAACTCTTGAGTAATGCCCGGTTGCCCAAAAGTCTGAATTTGTTTCATTGGCAATTTTTCTTAGCACTGAAAATTTTATCTCTCTGTTACACAGTGCACATGGATTTGGAGTGATGCCGTTCACGTATCCATTCACAAATTTGCTTATCACATTTCTTTTAAACTCATCGTGAAGATCAATTATACGCATCTCAATTCCAAGCTTTTTAGCTATTTTTTTTGCGTCTGCTGTATCATCAGGGCTACAGCATACTTTATGCGTAAGAACGAAATTAGAGAAGAAAGTATCTCTTTCAGTTTTGAAATGGACGCCAATAACTTCATATCCATTTGATTTTAAAATTAAAGCGCTTACAGCACTGTCAACTCCGCCACTCATGGCAACAACTACTTTCACTTTTCGCCTCCACACTCGCAGAAATTCCCAGTTTATACTGATCAGATCGCGATCTTGTTTTTCCAACTTAAGGATGTTATAATCTTTAATAAAGGGTGATAAAATTGAGAAGATTTTCTTGGACTATTTCAATTATACTCGTTAATTTTGTCATTTTGTTATCAATTGAATTTATGGGTGGCCCAAGTGTTTACAACCTATTAAAAATTGGAGGACAATTTGGGCCATTAGTTTCTTCGGGTGAATGGTACAGAATTGTAACGGCAATGTTTGTTCATGCTGGTTGGCTTCATTTACTCTTCAACATGTATGCACTGTACTATCTTGGAATGCTTGTTGAAAATCTATATGGAGCGTCCAAATTTTTAACCGTTTATTTTGTATCTGGTATTGTAGGGAACCTCTTAAGTCAGGTCTTTTATTATTCCGTGCCCTCAGTAGGAGCAAGTGGTGCCATATTTGGACTTGTTGGTTTGCTTCTTGCAGCGACTTATTTCAGGTCCGATTTTCCTTCTACCATAAGGCGTACTATGTATGTAATTTTGTTGCCGATGGTGATATTCAACATTGCGTATGGCTTCATGCCAGGAACTGATATAAACAACGCTGCGCATTTAGGAGGATTTGGTGCCGGACTACTTTTTGGTTTGATCATTCCTGTGGGTCAAAGCTGGGGAATTAAAAAGAAATTGTGGGGTGCAGCGGGGATATTTGTTTTAATCGTAGCTTTTGCGTCTTTTGTCGGCCTTGCAACCAACAATTCTGTTATAACGCTTCAGCCAACAATAAATTTTGCCAATTCTTACTCTAAAATACTCTACAGTTTGGAGTTTGGGTATTCTGTTACAAATGCAGATTTAAATACGCTAACCCCTTTCAATAGTGAAACAAAAAGGTTGAAGGAAGAGCTGCTTTCTTATATTAGAAATGGTTATCCGGAACTTAGAAAATTGAGTTCTGAGTATAATTCATGGCTTGAGATGATAAAAAAAAGGTACAAGGGACTGATAGGTGTGGAGAAATGAGAAACAGAATCTCTCAAGGATTGAGATTGACTAATCGGCTGATCTTGAGCAACAAGGTGCTTTTATCTTTACATTTGCTTGAGCAGAATATCACGAATTTGGAGGATGAAGTAATTAAAGTTGTTGAAGAGAATCCGTTTTTGGAAATAGATATACACCCCTTTCCGAAAGCGCCGAAAAGAATTAAAAAAGCTGAAGGAACAGACGATATCATGGAAAATACTGGTGTTCGTATTGTTACATTGAGAGATTACCTTCTGGATCAGCTGCATGTTATGGATTTAAAAGAGGATTTCGAGCATATCTTGGAAGCTTTGATAGATCTTTTGGATATTCATGGATTTTTAACAGTTGAGATCAAAGATATTTCTAAGGATCTAAAAGTTCCTGTGAAGAAAGTGAAAGCGGCTGTTGAAATTCTGAAAGCCATGGATCCCCCAGGAGTTGGTAGCATGAATGCGAAAGAAGCACTGAAGTTGCAAACAGATGAGCCGCTCGTTAGATCTTTAATAGACTATCTTGAGGAGCTCAAGAGTAATCCACATTTGGTCATGAAAAAACTAAAACTATCTCAATCCGAATTTGATGAAGCTTTCGAGAAATTAAAGACCTTGAATCCGTATCCTGCTAATGGTTTTGCTGATTCCGAATACACAGGGTATGTCGAACCAGACATTCTTGTACTTAAAAGCGGGAATGGTTATGTAGTTACTACGAACGAGACATTTGATGTCAAATTCACGTCTACGAATTTGTATGAGAAGCTTTTAGAGTCTGAAAATGAATCAGATAGAAAATTTGCAAAGTTATTGAATGATCGTGCAAATAGTCTTATAGAGGCATTGAATAGAAGAAAAGAGACTCTGATAGAAATTGGACGTGCATTAGTCAAACACGAAATAGAATTCTTGAATGGTGGAAAGATAGTTCCGTTGAAGATCGCAGAAATCGCACGCGAAATAGATCTTAGCCTTTCCACAGTTGCTAGAGCAGTTTCCACAAAGTACATTCGTACTCCTCGTGGTGTTCATTCACTGAAGGCTTTCTTTTCGCGTGCCGTGTACTCATCGAACAACGGGAATGTCTCAAGAGAATGGGTGAAAGAGCGGATAAAAACCATCATTTCCAGTGAAGACAAAGCTAAACCTTTAAGTGACAATCAGATCGTTGATATTTTGAGAAAAGAAGGTATTAAGTTGAGCAGACGTGTGGTGACAAAGTATCGTGAAGAACTCATGATTCCTTCTTCAAAAAGAAGGAGAGCATGTTGAAAGCAATCGTATTTGCCGGTGGGGAATATGGAAATGGGGATTTTTACGAACTCGTGACTGAATCGTGTGATCTTAGAATCGCAGCAGATTCTGGAGCAGAATTTATGAGAAAAATAGGCTTTTTTCCTCATGTCCTTATAGGAGATATGGACTCAATAAGCTCTGAAACTCTTGAGGAATGCCGTGAAAAAGGAGTAGAAATATTGAGATTCCCGCCTCAAAAAGATGAAATAGATACAGAACTTGCCATCATGGAAGCAACCCGTAGAACTCTCGGACCAATCTTTGTAGCTGGTGCTTTTGGAAGTCGTTTGGATCAGACGATGGCTGTTTTCAGACTAATGGAGCGCTTTGAAAAAATGGTTTTGTTTAACGAAAGTCTCTATTCAGTTGTTGTCAGAAAACCGGTAATGCTTAGAAGTCTTCCGGGTGAAACTTGGTCTGTGATACCTCTTGAAAGGGATACACGTGGAGTTTCTCTTAGCGGTTTCAAGTATTCCATTTCTGGAGAAACCATGGATTATCTTCGTCCTTACGGAATAAGCAATGAGTCTCTTGGGGAAACTGTTGAAATTGATCCTGGAGATGGGAAGTTGCTGGTATTTAGATACCATAATGGACTTGTAGATTGGATCGATGAACTCACAGAGACCTTAAAAATAAAGTGAGGTGATAGAGTTGGATGGAGGGAAAACGATTCGACAATTGAAAAAAGAAGCTATGCATCTGAAAATTAAGGGTTATTACAACATGCGAAAAAAGGAACTCGTAGAGGCCATTTCTAAACGTAAGACCGAATTGGCAAAAATGGCTCATGATATTGGAAATATGAAGATGAGTCAGCTTCGTTCATTTGCAAAGGAAATCGGGTTAAGGATAACGAGGAGGACAACAAAATCCGAGTTGATTGAAAAGATATCGAACATGTTCTCAACGTGGGAGCACGATGAAAAGAGCACAAAACAAAGGGAAAGTAAAAAGCCAAGTGCAGCGACGTCTTCGTTGACAAAAATCCCAGAGCGAAAAGTAGTAAAAACGGAGGTCGATCTTCCAAAGACTTACAAAAAAGACAAGTTGGTGGGATTGGAAGTTAATACAAACTGGCTTCATTTCTATTGGGATCTTTCCGAAAAAACCAGAAGAATACTTAGTGTACGATCACCCATTGTTCTGAGAGTTTATGACGTAACGTATATTGATTTCAATGGAACAAATGCTCACAGAACTTTTGAAATGGAATTGAATCCTAACATTTCTAAGTATTACGTTTTTGTTCCACAACCGAATGCGGACTATCTTGCCGAGATTGGTTACAAAGACGGAAACAAATTTGTCCCTCTTCTGAGATCCAATTTGGTAACGACTCCTCCTTCTTCACCAAGACTTGCTCAAATGGAGCTATGGATGGATCTGAGAACGCGCCAAAAATTCTCCGAAATCAGCTCTGGAAAATTCGTGACAAGAGTCGAAAAATTAGCGGGTGTTTCATCTATGCCAACAATTAATTTAATCTCCGGCGGTGGTTCTTTCTTCTGGCTCAGTGGAAGGCGAAGTATATGAGTGGAAAGATTGTGATAACGCTTCACGCTCATCTTCCATACGTGAATCATCCGGATTATCCTTATTTTATGGAAGAAAATTGGCTATTTGAGGCTATAACTGAAACCTACATTCCGCTTTTGATGGCTTTCAACCGTTTGATCGCCGATGGGATCCCTTTTGGAATCACAATGTCTATAACTCCACCTTTACTTGAAATGCTATCGAATCAAAATTTAAAGGATAAATACAGAAGGTACCTCAAATCTCTTATTGGGTTGGCTGAAAAAGAAGTTGATTTTACGAGTCATGAAGAGCACTTAAAGCACAAGTGTGCATTAAAATATCTGGATGATTTTCAAAATACTTTAGAATTCTTTGACGCTTGTGAAGGGGATCTCATCAGCGAATTCAAGAAGGTAGAAAATACCGGAGCTCTGGAACTCATAACTTGTAATGCCACTCATGGATTTTTGCCACTAATGCGTAGAAATCCACAAGCAGTTCACGCGCAAATAGCTATGGGAGTACGAGCATTCGAAGAAAAATTTGAGGAGCATCCAAAGGGTATGTGGCTTGCTGAATGTGGCTATTATCCTGGTCTTGACAAAGAATTGTTAGGGCAAGACGTGAATTTTTTCTTTGTGGATTCTCATGCATTTTGGTATGCGGATATTCCACCAAGATATGACGTTTACAGGCCAATCGTGACGCCAAACAATGTCTTTGTTTTCGCACGCGATCCAGAATCAAGTGAGCAAGTATGGTCAGCGCAATATGGATATCCAGGAGACCCTAATTACAGGGAATTTTATCGTGATGTGGGTTTTGATAGACCATTCGAATACGTAAAAGAATATATGGATCCGGCAGGAAATCGAATCAACACAGGCATAAAATATTATAGTGTTACGGGGGACGTTGCACTTGGGAATAAAAAACTTTACGATCCTGACAAGGGAGTAGAAACTGCCAAGCGCCATGCAATAGATTTTGTGAAAAAGAAAGTGGCACAGGTTAACAGATTGACAAATATGATGGGAGTTGAACCTATAATTGTTGCTCCTTTTGATGCGGAGTTATATGGTCACTGGTGGTACGAAGGTCCCAAATTTCTTGAGCTACTTTTTAGAGAAGTTGCCAAAACAAATGATATAAATTCATCAACTCCGAGTAAAGTCATAAGCTCTATGGAAAGTGTTCAAGTTACAACTCCTGCCATGTCAACATGGGGAGCAAATGGTTACAACGAAACTTGGTTGAATGGAAGCAATGATTGGATATACCCACACCTTCAGGAAGCTGAATCCCGAATGACTGAAATTGCCACCAAATACAAGGATTCTACAGATCCTTTGTATATTCGAGCACTAAACATGTGCGCACGTGAACTGATGCTCGCCGAATCAAGCGATTGGGCTTTCATAATGACCACTGGCACAACTGTGGAATATGCTGTTAACAGAACCAAAACACATTTATCACGTTTTCTTGAGTTATATGATGCAATCAAAGTACATAATATAAACAACAAAGTTCTTGAGCTCTACGAATGGCTCGATCCAATTTTTCCCTATATGGATTACCGTGTTTACAGTTCGAAACAATAAGAGCGGTTCATGATTACTTGTATATAAACGCGTGATTCGCGTCATAAAAATCTAAGACTACTTATTAGGAGGTAAGGTGGTAAGATGACAAAAGAAATGAAGAGCATGGATGGAAATACAGCCGCAGCTCACGTTGCCTATGCTTTTACAGAAGTTGCTGCTATATTCCCGATAACTCCTTCTTCGCCTATGGCAGAATTGATTGATGCATGGTCTGCAAAAGGTAGAAAGAATATCTTTGGTCAAACGGTCAATGTTGTTGAAATGCAATCAGAAGGTGGTGCCTCCGGAGCTGTTCATGGCTCACTGGCTGCAGGGGCCCTTACCACGACTTTTACCGCGTCTCAAGGACTTCTTCTTATGATTCCAAACATGTACAAGATCGCCGGAGAACTTTTGCCAGGTGTTTTCCACGTTGCCGCTCGTTCTGTAGCTGCACATGCCCTTTCCATATTTGGTGATCATTCAGACGTTATGGCAACTCGTCAGACTGGTTTTGCACTTCTTGCATCTGGTGGTGTTCAGGAAGTCATGGATCTTGGTAGCATTGCGCACCTTGCAGCAATAAAGTCGAGAGTCCCGTTTCTTCATTTTTTTGATGGTTTTAGAACATCCCATGAAGTTCAGAAGATCGAGGTTTTGAACTACGAAGATCTTGCTAAACTCGTAGACATGGAAGCAGTGAAAGCTTTTAAGGACAATGCTTTAAATCCCGAACATCCCAAAACCATGGGGACTGCCCAAAATCCGGATATTTACTTTCAAGCCAAAGAATCTGCCAACAGATTTTATGAAAAAACCCCTGATATTGTCGCGGAGTACATGAAAGAGATATCCAAATTGACCGGACGGGAATACAAACCATTTAACTATTATGGTCATCCAGAGGCTGAGCGCGTGATCGTGGCCATGGGTTCTGTTACGGAAACAGCTGAAGAAACCGTAGATTACCTTGTAAACAAAGGTGAAAAAGTTGGTCTTATAAAAGTTCACCTTTATAGACCTTTCTCAGAAAAGTACTTCTTCGATGTGCTTCCAAAAACAGTCAAAGCTATAGGAGTACTCGATAGAACAAAAGAACCTGGTTCCTTAGGAGAACCGTTGTATGAGGATGTTCGCACCCTCTTTTATGATAAAGAGGACATTCCAGTTGTGGTAGGTGGCAGATACGGTTTGAGTTCCAAAGACACCACTCCATCCCAAATTAATGCAGTTTTTGAGAACCTAAAAGAGGCTAAGCCGAAAGATCACTTTACTATTGGTATTATAGATGACGTCACGCACACTTCTTTGGAAATTAGAGAAAAGATTGATACAGAACCCGAAGGTATAGTGCGCTGCAAATTCTGGGGATTTGGTTCAGATGGCACCGTTGGAGCGAACAAGCAAGCTATAAAGATAATAGGTGACAACACGGATCTTTATGCGCAAGGCTACTTCTCTTACGATTCTAAAAAATCCGGTGGAGTAACAGTATCTCATTTAAGATTTGGGAAAAAGCCAATTAAATCGACATATCTCATAGATACAGCAGATTACATAGCATGTCATAAACAATCATACGTTTACAGATATAACGTGCTTGATGGCTTGAAAAAAGGTGGGACTTTTGTCCTCAACACGATTTGGACCGAAAAAGAGCTCGACACTTACCTTCCAGGACGTATGAAAAGGTACATTGCCAATAACAATATAAACTTTTATATCATAAACGCTACTAAGATCGCGATGGAAATAGGGCTTGGTGGCAGAATAAACATGATCATGCAAGCAGCTTTCTTCAAACTTGCAAACGTCATTCCAATAGACGATGCAGTTGAATATTTAAAAGATGCTATAAAGAAAACGTATGGCAGAAAGGGCGAAGATATTGTTAAAATGAACTATGAGGCTGTCGATCGTGGAATAGAGTCACTTATCAAAGTCAATGTTCCAGAATCGTGGGAAAATGCTTCAGATGCAAAAAATGAAGAAGTTGTAGAAGTTTCAAAAGATAAGCCGGAATTCGTTGAGAAGATTGCAGATGTTATAAACAGATTGGAAGGAGATAAATTACCAGTATCTGCCTTTGTTGGAAGAGAGAATGGTGAATTCCCTGCTGGTACAGCCGCCTATGAAAAGAGGGGTGTGGCTGTTGAAGTACCAGAGTGGCAAGTAGATAAGTGTATACAGTGTAATCAATGTTCGTTTGCCTGCCCTCATGCAGTTATTAGGCCTTTCCTGTTGAATGAAGAAGAATCGTCCAAAGCACCGGAAAGTTTTGTTACTAAGAAAGCGATTGGCAAGGGTTTTGACAACATGCAATACAGAATTCAGATTTCTCCCTTAGATTGTACTGGATGTGGAGTATGTGTGGATGTTTGTCCGGTACCTGGTAAAGCGTTGGTTATGAAACCACTTGAAACTCAGGAAAGGGAGATAAAGAACTGGGATTTTGCCATAAATGAAGTTTCGGAGAAAAAAGATGTTATGCCGGTTGAAACTGTTAAGGGTAGTCAATTTGTGAAACCGTTAATGGAGTTTTCAGGTGCCTGTGCAGGCTGTGGTGAGACTCCTTATGTTAAGCTTGCAACTCAGCTGTTTGGAGACAGAATGATAATCGCCAATGCAACGGGTTGTTCTTCTATATGGGGAGCTTCTGCTCCTTCCACCCCTTACACGGTAAATGCTGAAGGGAAAGGTCCCGCTTGGGCCAACTCGCTTTTTGAAGACAATGCCGAGTACGGTCTCGGCATGGCAATAGCGGTGAGGCAAATCAGAGATAGGCTTGAAAATCTTATGAAAGAATTGTTGACGTTGAATGTAGCCGAAGATATAAAAGAGCCGTTCAGATCGTGGATCGCTGGAAGAGAAGATGCGAAAGCTTCGAAAGCTGCAACTTTAGAAATATTGAAAGTGATTGATAGAGACGTTTCTGATTTAAGAGCCAAGGAGATACTCAAAGAAATATATGACAGAAGGGACATGCTCATAAAGAAATCCGTTTGGTCAATAGGTGGAGACGGTTGGGCATACGACATAGGTTACGGTGGTCTTGACCATGTCTTGGCATTTGGTGAAGACATCAACATCTTGGTGTTGGACACAGAAGTTTATTCAAATACAGGTGGACAGTCATCCAAAGCAACACCTGAAGCAGCTGTTGCCAAATTTGCAGCTGCTGGTAAGAGAACCAAAAAGAAAGATCTCGGGTTAATGGCCATGGCTTATGGTTACGTTTACGTTGCCCAAGTTGCCATGGGCGCTAACAACAATCAACTCGTTAAGGCGATGGTTGAAGCAGAAAGATATCATGGTCCATCGCTGATAATAGCTTATGCTCCATGTATAGCCCATGGTATAAAAGCTGGCATGGGTAAAACCCAAGACCAAGAAAAGCGAGCTGTTAAGGCTGGATACTGGCATCTGTACAGATATAATCCATTGTTGAAAAACGAAGGGAAAAATCCATTCATTTTAGATTCTAAAGAACCTACAGAGTCGTTTAAGGATTTTCTCATGAGTGAAGTCAGATATTCATCACTGAAGCTTGAATTTCCTGAAATAGCTGAGGAGTTGTATCAAAAGGCTGAGAAGGATGCCAAAGAAAGATATGAAACTTATAAGAAACTTGCATCCGAATAAGAGCGTAACGAACATTGAAAAAAATTAAATGGTAAAGAAAAACATGATAAAATAGAACGGATCTAAAGATCCGTTCTATTTTTAGGAGGGGGAGAGTAGTGGGTGAAAAATCTAGAGAATACATAGCAGCGTGGTTATCGAGTCACAGACCTAATTTTGTAGTGATCCACACAAAAAATTTTACAGAATTTTTCCAAGACCCTTTGAGCCTTGGAATAAAGCGTAAGGGGAATGGATACATGTTTTTCCTTAATTCTGTGGAAGAAATTAATGTAGAAATAGAGTTAAATGAAAACTTCAACGCGTTTTGCGTTAACAAATATTCAGAAGAAACGCTTTCTATAGTGGACTCAAGAAATTCTATAGAAATTATTGAGAAATACAAAAATGATGAGGGTGATTGACATGTTGAGAAAAGTTATCGTTACTTTCACTCTTTTGATTTTAATAACGTTTTTTGTGTTTGCAACGAGTGTACTCTTTGATGCGGGACACGCTCAGAGTGCCGGGAACGCTGACTGGAACGTGAACGGGGCTTATTCTGACTTTGCTCAAGCGTTACGGAATTTTTTTGGAGTTGATCAAACATACCATTGGCTCACACCTACACTTCTTGAAAAATATTCTGTTCTCATAATACCTGAGCCCAATGATCCTTTTTCTCCTGAAGAACAACAAGCGATCTTGCAGTTTATTCACAATGGAGGTGGTGTGTTCTTTATAGCCGATCACGAAGGTGCAGATAGAAATCATAATGGCTGGGATGCCGTTTCGATATTTGACGAGTTTGTGGGTACACTTGGATTCCATTTTAACCACGATACCATGAGTGAATACCCCATTAAATACATAAAGCCATCTCCCATAACGCTTGGAGTTAAAAGAATCGGAGAGTGGGGCGGTTGTACATTGAGTCTTTCTAAAAATGTTCACCCGGCTGTTAAACTTTACACGGGGCAGGTTTACGTGGCGTATGGCGAATATGGAAAAGGACGTTTCGTTGCCATTGGAGACAGTTCTCCATTTGACGATGGGACTGGCACATTTGGTAAAGAATTGTACGATGGATGGCATACTGGTGATGATTCTGTTATTGCCGTTAATTCTGTTTATTGGTTGGCAACAGGAAAGGCGACTGATACAGCTATTTACGTAATCCCACCAAAGATTTCGAAGATATCTATTCCTTCTTCTAAAAAAGTAGTAGTTTATTTCAATAAAACGATCAGAGCTTTCATCGTTCCAGGTGTCAACGTTGCTATTCCTGGAATGAAAATTGAAAGAACGAGTGTGAATGGAAATATTTTGACAATTATTTTGCTTCAGCCTTTAAAAAAAGGGAAATACACATTAATAACCCGTGATATTCTTGATCTTTATGGAAACTCATCTCCCATGAATTCGATACATTTTGAATACAGGGGCAAGTAATGTTTTCAATAGGAGATTCCATCTTTGTCACCGAAAATTCCAATGGAGCTTCGAATTCAGGGCTCATAGTGGGGAAAAAGGGAGTAATGATGGTAGATTCTACTTTTTTCCCATCAAAAGCCAGGAGAATAACCGAATTTTTGTCAAGTATCACATCCAAAGTCCTCCTGTACATTATAAACACTCATTATCATTTAGATCATATTCTTGGAAATTGTGCAATAGAAGCACCGGTTGTTGGAAGTGTAGTTACTAAAGAATATATCGAGAAATTCGATCTTGAAGCTTTTAAATTAACCCTTGAACCTTTTCTTCAAAGAGAGTTAAAAGATGCGAAGCTTGTACCTCCCTCGGTAACTTTTAGAAATAGGATTAAGTTTGATCTTGGTGACAAAACCGTTGAGATTGTAAAAATGGGAGGACACACTCCGGATTCTTGCGTCGTTTACATTTGGCCAGATGCTGTTTGTTTTTGCGGAGACCTGCTGTTTTCCAAATATCATGCAGAGATAGAACCTGAATCTGATTTGAATAAATGGATTCAGAAATTAAAAAAGATAAGAGAAAAACCTCTGAAGTGGGTAGTTCCAGGCCACGGCCCTGTTGGTAAAATTGAGGAATTAGACAACATGGTTTCATATCTTGAAAAGTTTAGATCGCTTTCTTCAATGTTGAAATTAAAGCGAGTGGAAGAAATTGTCGATAAATTTGGTGATGATCCGATTTTGGCAAATAGGGGATTTACATTGTTGTTTGAAGAAAGCTTGACAAATTATTTAGGGAGGGATAAAGGTGCAAAGCACACTGGTTCTCATAAAACCTGATGGGGTTAAAAGAAATCTTATTGGAGAAGTGATAAGCAGATTCGAGAAAAAAGGACTGAAGATCACCGCGATGAAAATGCTAAAAATGTCTAAGGAATTGGCCGAAGAGCACTACGCTGAACATGTGGGAAAATCGTTTTACGGTGAACTAATCTCTTATATAACAAGTGGTCCAGTGGTTGCCATGGTTATAGAAGGTAGAGAAGCTGTTGGAGTAGTTAGGAAGCTTGTTGGGGCAACAGATCCTGTAGACGCAGCTCCCGGAACTATACGAGGAGACTTATCGATGGACGAACCTGCCAATACCATTCATGCTTCTGATTCTGTAGAAACCGCTAAGCGCGAGATAAAAAGATTTTTTCCTGGATATTGGAATAAAAAGAGGGTTAGCATTGAAAGTCTTCAAAGAAAGATCGAAAAGTTAGAAAAAGAAAATGGCTTACTGAAAAAAAGGACAGAATGGTATGAGTCACAGTCGCAACAAATGGAAGGTCTTATCGAGCAATACAACCAGCTCGTGAAAAAAGAATTTGATAATATAGAAAATGTGATAGAGAAAATGGGGACTCGTGAAGTCATAGATCCCATTACTCGAGTATATTCACGAGATCATATGCTTAACTACATTAATTTTTTCCATTCAAAGGCTTTTCAGGAAGATATACAGTATTCTTTTATATTTGTTGACGTTGATGATTTTGAAAAAGCAACTTCAGGGTTAAGTCGTGAACAAAGCGATGTAATTCTTAGAGAGATGGGCAAGCTTTTAAAAGAAACAGTGAGAGTTCCTCTTGATACTGTTTCAAGATTGGGAGCAAACGAATTTCTTATTCTCCTTACAGAAATTCCCAAAAAAGATGCCATTTCTGTAGCTAAAAGAATAAATAAAACTTGTGCTGCTAAGGAATTCACAGTTGACGGCAAGACAGTTCAGCTCACGTGTACCACCTCCGTAATTCATTTTCCAGAAGATGAAACAGAGCTCTCCAAGTTGCTTGAGAATGGTGAAAAGTTACTTGAAATGGGGAAAAAGGACGGAAAAAACAAGGTAATGTTCATAAAATAATCTCGCGTTAAAGCTGAATTTCATCCTTACTATCTCAGTAGGAAACAACTGAAAGGGTTGACGTAGTGAAAGATCTGCTTATATTAAAATATAAGGGACAAAGCAAGATCACAGTTGAAGGATACGCTGGGTATTTTGTGGTGAAAAGAAATGGGGACATGAGATTTAAGGCTTTGCAATATCCAATTACACTTTCATCAATGATAACGTGCAAGTTGAGTGATCCATTCAAAATATTTCAAAGAAAGCTGTCGGATAGCATTTCAAAAGTGACCCAGAGATCACCTGATTTTAGAACCATAAATAACGATTTTTCTAAATACATAAGGGGACGAATATCAGCAGATCCTTCTTTTGGGATAAAACTTCTAACAGCTAACAAAGTGAAAGACAAAGAAGTGATAAAATCTCTCATCATCGAATTTTTTGAAGACTGGGTTGAACAGCTTAAACTTGATATTGCCATTGAAGAAGTGAGTTATTCGGAGTTTTCAAAGCAAATGTCAACATTTAGTACTACAGAAGATGCCCTTTCTGTTTTGTCGCGAGATGATCTGAAAAATTTATCCGAAGCTTATCCTATAGTAGATCCAATCAACGGGAAACCTATCACTTCCTTTGACATTGGCGAACAAATCTACTTCACCGTTTTGCGATTTTCGGATGATGAATCCAAATCAAAGCTCATTGAAACTTTTTCAGATTCCTTTGACGAATCAGGCGAGAATATAGAGCCCCTCGTCGGCAAACTTATTTCAAAGGAGCTCGTTGAAGATATTGGAAGCGAATTTATGCTTATAAAAATAGGTTGTGAAGGAGTATACTTTAAAGCAATAGTTTACACAAGTGTGAATATCATGTCACCGACTGTTAGTGTTCCAAAGGCTAAAGTGCCATTTGTTGCGAACGATCCTCGCCATAATTCTCGAAAATATGACGAATTGAAAGATATTGAAAAAGAGAAGATTAATCTTGTCGATCTCTTAATTGCGATGATGCTGGTCGGAGGGATTGTGTTGGCTGTGATGATCATAATTTATTTCTTCTTTTTGAAATGAAAAGCGGAAGCGTTTTGATCGAGTCTATCGTATTTCTCTTGCTTTCTTTTCTGCTTTTTGTCATGGTGACAATCGGTGTTGATGAGTTGACGCAGCGTGAAAAAATTATAGAATTGGGAACCCAAGATCTCTCATTCTTGATTTCTCTCTCAAATGTTTCTGCAGTTGCTGAGAATATACCTTTAGACTTGAAGAAGAAAATGATTACATATCAATCTACGGATGGGAGGATCTGGTACGAGTACACATGCAAATCTAATGGGAAAAGAATTTTCTTGCCAGTTGGAATCGGGCACAATTCTTCTGGAACTTCTGGTTTCAATGGTGATCTACACGATCGCCTTAATGATAGCTTTTGAGTCTATTTCAGTTTTGTCAAAATCTATTTTCCATCTTTCAAATCATCAACGCGAGGTGGAAGATTTTGAAGACGCGATGATATATTTAAACAAGGAAATTCACGGGAAAGAATACGCAATTATAACCCACTCAAATTGGTCTCTCCTGCTGTTGAAAGAGAATCCGGTGGTTGCCTTTCTTGTTTTAAAAAGTAAAAGCAGAAAGATACTTAGGAGAATTGTAGCAGAGGGTAATTTGAACTTTGAGGAACTAAGTAAGATTCATCCAGGCCTTCATTATATCAATACGCATTTTTCTGGATTTAACACAGTGTATGATGGTAAAGAAGAAATTGATTTTCACTCCAAAGGAGAGCATCTCATCTTTGAATTTGGAAAGAGAAAGGTTTATATGCGATGAGCTTAAGTAATCAATGTTAGATCATGTACAAGTTTACAAGCCACATTTTCTACGTACATAAATTTAAGAGAACCATCGTTTATATGATTGTGCACAAGAAAGAATTGAACCTCACAAAACCTCGATGGATTTCAAGTACTTGCTGCAATTTTATTTTACGAAAAAGACAAATTGTAAGAAACTTAAACTGCCTATTTTTTGTCTTAGAATAACACATGTAAATCAAAGCTTTTAAGAGATTATCAAAGTTATAGCTCGCTATTCAATGTTAATCGCAAATAATTTAACTCAGGCAATGAAAATAACCAAATTTGCGACTTGCTATTCATAATTTATTTAAGTATAATAATTTCAAACAGTTAGAAAGGAAGTTAAATCTTGTATTTTAAAAAAAGTATTAAAAGAACTTCTTCTGCTTTAAAAAGAGCTAATTCATTGGGAGTTTTGGAATTACTGTATAAGATAGGCGTGGGAACCAGAACCAAGCTTGCGCGTGAATTAAATGCTAGTTTACCTACAATTTCTCGTGTGATAGAACCTTATTTAGGAGATTTGGTTTTTATTAAAGGAAAAGATAATTCGACAGGGGGAAGAAAGCCAGAGAGAGTTTTCTTTAATTATTCAGCTAGAAAAATTGGTGGAGTGCAAGTTGATAAAGACTTTTTTATTCTTTCTGTGTCAAACTTAAATAAAATTCCAATTGTCAGTGAAAAGGTACAATTTGACTGTACCAACCCTCATAGCTTATCTCAAGCGATTCATAAAAAGCTTTCTTCATATGTAAAAAAAGGCAAGCTTGATAAAAAAAGTTTAGAAGTACTTACAATTGCCGTGGCGGGCACAGTAAGTGCAAAAGAGGAGCCAGTAGCCGTTGACCCGCCTTTAAGCTGGCGGAGAATTTCCAATGAGAATTTTTTTAGTGATGAATTCCATAAGGATTTTCCGAACTGCTCCGTGCTCTTTGAAAATGACGCAAACGCTTTAGCGGTTGGTGAATATGCAGATAAAGGATACGACGAAGAAAATTTAGTTTGCATCTATTTGAGCAGTGGAATAGGCATGGGGATAATTATAAATGGCAGACTCTATAGAGGATCTCAAGGTAGGGCTGGAGAAATCGGTAAGTTAGTGCCATTTTTCGGTGACAAAATCGACACGTTTGAAGATTATTTTGGCAGATGCAAGAGATTGAAAAAGGCTGATGCCATGATCAGATTGTTGAACAATTTGTCACTTCTCTTCAATCCTTCAGAAATAGTGTTGTCCGGAAGTATTGATGGAATATACAGGGAAATTGAAAAATTAGAAAAATCCCTCTCGCAATCACAAGGTACAAATATAAAGTACAGGATGTCCAAACATGGAGAATTTGCCATTATAAATGGAGCTTTAACAATTAGTGCTAAGGAATTTCTTAGAGAAAAGGTTTATGGATATTCGAAACCGAATTATCTGCTTGAACTGTGACTTTTTGAGAAACTGTTTTTTCATTATTTGAAAAGAAGTTTTTCGATTTGGAGGGAATTTTAGATGGATTTGTTCATGGGGGTAGATGTGGGAAATACAAAGACAACTTTTCTTTTGTGTGATGAAAAGGGACAGATATTGTCTTATGCTAGAAAAAAGGGAGCAAATTTTCAGTCATGTGGTGGTATAGATAATTCATTAAAGATCATCGAAGATGGTATAAATGAGGTCCTTTCAGAAGCAAAAGTTAAAAGAGAGAATATTACTTCCACATATTTGGGAATTGCTGGAGCGGATAGAAAGTCTGATTTTGAACTCATAAACTCTGCACTCAAAAGGTTGAGACTAAAAAAAATTTCATTCCAAAATGATGGGTTCATAGCGTTAAAATCCGGAAGTATAGATGGCTGCGGTATTCTAATAACGTGTGGGACGGGAAATACAAATTTTGCTTCTAATGGTAAAGAAATAAAAAGAATAGGAGGGCTATCACCAGAATTAGGAGATGGACTGGGTACTCATCTTATAGCTTCTAAAATAACTTCTGCAGTGGTAAGGGCAAAGGATGGAAGAGGTCCCAAAACTATTCTCAAAAACATATTAGAAAACAAACTAAAAATGGAGGTAGAAGATCTTATAAGTGTTGATCTTGAAAATTATGATCCGGTTCCAATGATCATAAAAAGTTTTTTTGAAGCTGTTAAACAATTTGATGTGGTAGCTTTTTCGATTCTAAAGGATATTGTGGAAGAGATAAACAAAATTGCTGAAATTTTCAGAGCCTCTCTCTTTGTAAAAGAAAAAAATGTGAGGTTAATACTTGACGGTCCTTTTTTCAAAAATGCCGATCCGATTTTTTTCAAGGCACTTAAAAATTACATATGGGATGGTTACCAAATAACCGTTTCCAAACACGATCCTGTTATAGGAGCAGCACTCTTAGCGATGGAAGAATATGGGAAGACACCAAAGCGAGTAGCAAACCGAATGATAAAAGAGTATCTGCAAATGGTAAGAAGAAAGAAGGTGTAATGATGAAAGTTTGTGTGGTTGGCGGTGGGAGCAGTTATGAACCAGAGCTTTTAGATGGTTTTTTTACCTATGAGAAAGAAATGGATATTGATGAAGTGCATCTTCTTGATGTAAAAGAAGGAAGTAGAAAACTCGAAATTGTAAGTGATTTTGCTAAAAGAATGGCAAAAAAAAGAAATTCTCAAATCAAAATATTTTCTTCTTTAGATGTAAAAAATGCCATGTCTGACGCGGATTTTATAATTTTTCAATTTAGACCGGGGTTTTTAGATGGCAGAGAAAGGGATGAAAAGATACCATTAAAATACGGTCTCATTGGGCAGGAAACAACTGGAATGGGAGGATTTGCAGCTGCTCTTAGAGGATTTCCAATCATGGAAAAGTATATAGAAGATATTCGAAAGTATGCCCCAAAAGCATTTGTGATCAACTTTACAAATCCCTCTGGTCATATGAGCGAATTTGTGATCAATTATCTTGGTTTCGAAAACTTCGTTGGGCTGTGTAACATACCAATAAACCTAATTCAGTATGTGGCGGATTTTTACAGTGTAAAAAGGGATGACGTGTTTCTCAAGTACTATGGTTTAAACCACCTCAGCTTCGTTGAAAAAGTTTTCGTGAAGGGTAAAGACGAAACGCAAAAACTTTTTAATCATGCACAGAATGCTTTAAAGGAAGAAGGATATCCTGAATGGATTGTAGATATTTTAAAAATGTATCCCAATTCTTACTTAAGATATTACTTTATGACGAATACAATGTTTTCGAAAGAAATGAAAGAATTAAGAGAGGGCAAGTTGCGTTCCATGGTTGTGAAGAAAATAGAAAAAGAACTTTTTAACATTTATTCGGATTCCACAGTAAATGAAAAACCTAAAGAATTGCAACAACGAGGTGGAGCAATGTATTCAACAGCTGCTGTTGAAATTATGAGAGATATGATCTCAGGTCAGCAAAAACGTCACATTTTAAATGTTAGAAACAATGGGGGCATTAATAACTTACCAAATAATTATATTTTGGAGATGTCTTGTGATGTTGTTGGAAAAAGGGTATTTCCTATTTCTATAGGAGAGGCTGATCCAATGGCATTAGGATTGATTCATATTGTCAAACAGTATGAAAGATTAACGATAGAAGCTTACAAAACGGGTTCAAGAGACAAGGCTCTAAAGGCGATTCTTTTACATCCTCTTGGCCCAGGATTAGAGAAAGCGCAAGAGTTTTTAGATGAAATTTTGGAAGCAAATAAAGAATGGATAAGAGAGCTCAAATGAATTTTCAAATGGCAGGGGAAGTTGTCCAAGTTCTTGAGAGTAGTTAAAACTTCCTTAAGCTTATCAAATAGGGAGGTGTAGGTTGTGAGAAAGTTCTATGTGTTATTGTTGATTCTGATTTTGGGAGGACTTTTCGCTTTTGGAGCAGCCGTGAAGTATGGTGGAATAGTAAATTTGGGAGGAAGTGCTCCAACATATGTCGTTAACAACTTCAACCCTTTTAGTCCAAATCCGGATCCTGGTGTACACTTTGTATATGAACCTCTTATGTACGTCAATCCACTGAATGGAAATATTACTCCGTTTCTCGCTACAGCATATAAATGGTCAGATAATGGTCGTAGATTAGTAGTAACAATTAGAAAAAATGTAAGGTGGAGCGATGGGGTGCCTTTTACTCCCGAAGATGTGGTGTTTACATTTAAGCTTTTTAAGAAATTCCCCGCTCTTGACACTAACGGACTATGGTCGAAGCTTTCTGGACTTCAAAGTGTTAAGGCAAATGGGTGGAATGTTGTATTCGAGTTTCTACATCCAAATATCCCAGAATATTTTTACATTTTACGGACTTTAATAGTTCCGGAACATATTTGGTCTAAGATAAAGAATCCGGTTAGCTTTTTGAACTCAAGTAATCCTGTTGGAACAGGACCTTTTTTGAGGGAAAGTTATAGTGTCGCAAACAACACTGAATATTTTGCCAAGAATCCGGACTACTGGTGGAAGGGCAAACCTTATATTGATGCAGTAAGAATAGTGGGTAATACTTCGAATCAAGCTGCATTTCTTCAAATGATTAAAGGCGAAACTGATCAAAATGACATAGCCATTGAAAAGCCTGATAAACTTTGGATTGGAAGGGGCGCTAAAACACATTTAATGTTTTGGCCTGTTCATAGTGTCAATCTTCTATACATGAATGATGCAAAACGACCATTTAACAATGTAGCTTTTAGGAAAGCAATTGCACTTTCAATAAACAAACGTTTGCTTGAAGAAAGGGCATATTTTGGTGCTGGCGGGTATGACATAAGCCAAACACAGGTTATACCTGCTCAAAAAAAAGAATGGTATGATCCAACTTTGTCTTCTTCAGACAATTTTTACAATGGATATCATCCTGAAGAGGCAATGAAGTTGCTAAATTCTATAGGCTATAAAAAGAATAGCAGTGGACAACTGACGGGTAACGATGGTAAAGTCTTGCCAACTTTTAGTATACTTGTTGGAGCCGGATGGACAGATTTTATAACGATGGCTCAAATCATTTCCCAGGAGCTTAAAGCATTGGGAATTCAAACCTCAATAGTTCAGCAATCTTATAATACTTATTTGCAACAACTCATGACGGGAAATTTTGACATGGCAATAGGATGGCCGCCAAATACAGGACCTACACCATTTTATGCCTATTATTCGGAGTTTAATCCTGCTTTTTCTGCACCGCTTGGGAAAACAGCTATATCTGATTACAGCCGTTACACGAACCTGATCATAACTAAAGCTCTTGATAAATTCTCTACTTCAAGTGATAAAAATGTCCAAAGAGAGGCAATGTACACAATAGAGCAAATTATGTTGAAAGAGCTTCCAGCTATTGTTCTTACAACAAGAACTGGTTTTGATCTCTATAATGCCTCTAAATTTGTTGGGTGGCCAACTCTTTCGGATCCTTACAGTAACGGTTGGAATGGTACCGGACTTGGCATGGAACTTGTGGTTTTAAACATTCATCTTAGGTAGGTTTGAAGTTAAGAGGTATTACCGTATGTACGGTAATACCTCTTATTTTTCTGAACTTTTGTAGGTTGGAGGGAAAAGTTTGAAGTACATCTTAAATAAAACTGCTTTCTTTTTTATAACATTATGGGTTGCTATTACAATAAATTTTATTTTGCCAAGACTTATGCCTGGTAATCCAGCTCTTGCTATGATAGCAAGGTATAAAGGAAGAATAAGCATTCAAGCACTACATTCTATAGAGGTTGCGTTCGGCCTAAATATTCATCAAAGCATTTTTCAGCAGTATTTTTCCTACTTGGATCGAACTTTGACATTCAATTTTGGTACCTCTTTAGTTTATTATCCTTCTACAGTAGCTGAAGAAATAGCGATACATATGCCCTGGACCTTAGGACTCATGGGAATAACTACTGTTATTTCTTTCATAGTCGGAACATTAATTGGCATAAGGGCTGCTTGGAAAAGAAACTCAGCACTTAGCAGTTCAAGTGTCGTCATTAGTCTTTTTTTAAATAGTGTACCTTATTTTTGGATAGCGTTACTATTTCAATACATTCTAGGTTTCGTTCTTGGATGGTTTCCTATTTCTGGCGCTTATTCACTAATCCAATCAAAAGGCATAAACATGATTGGTTCCATTATTTATCATGCTATTTTGCCAGCCTCAACTATATTTATTACTTCAATGGGAGGATGGATCTTGACAATGCGGAATAACATGATAGATGAGTTGTCGAGTGATTATGCTATTTTTGCGTATGCAAAGGGACTTCCTGAAAAAAGAATTGATTATAATTATGTAGCTCGCAATGCCATATTGCCAAATTTTACGCAATTTGCAATGGCTATAGGTTTTATTGTGAGTGGAGCTCTCCTTACTGAAATGGTTTTCTCTTATCCAGGAATTGGGTACCTTTTGTATCAAGCAGTTATTGGATTGGATTATCCATTAATGCAATCACTGTTCTTTTTTATAACAGTCTCAGTTCTCGTTGCGAATTTCATCATGGATATGCTTTATATATTGATTGATCCCAGGGTGAGGGTAGAATGAATTATGTAAGAATGTTTTTTAAAGATAAAAAAATACTTGTTGGAGCAACAATACTATTGACCATGGTTTTTGTGGCCATATTTGCGCGATATATAGCCCCTTATTCTCCGCATTATATGGGATTTACCCCGTTAGAGTCCCCTTCGTTTAAGCATATTCTTGGTACAACTGCAACGGGTCAAGATGTTTTTTCTCGCGTAATATGGGGTACAAGAATGTCTCTTGCAGTTGGGCTGCTTGTAGGACTCTTCACAACAGTAATTTCGGTAATTTTGGCTCTTATTTCTGGTTATTTTGGTGGCATTGTGGATAATGTTATTTCATTATTTATAAATGTGTTTCTGGTGATACCCCCTCTTCCCTTGATGATTGTTCTTGCGGCTTACATGCCATCAAGGGGAATGTGGACAATAATACTTGTCATCACCGTAACTGGCTGGGCATGGGGAGCAAGAACTTTGAGACCACAAATAATGTCTTTGAAAAATCGTGATTTTGTTAAAGCCTCAATTATTGTTGGTGAAAGTTCGTTTCATACGATTTTCATTGATATCCTTCCTCACACACTAGGGCTCATCGTAGCAAATTTTTTTGGAACAGCAATGTATGCCGTAATAAGTGAAGCAGGGCTTGAGTTCATAGGTTTAGGAAACGTTAACGATATATCTTGGGGAACGATTCTTTATTGGGCAGAAAATGATCAGGCCATGTTTTTTGGATTATGGAGTTGGCTTCTGGTTCCTGGAATACTGATAGCACTTCTAGGAACATCAATGGCTCTAATGAATTTTGCCGTAGATGAGATAATAAATCCAAAACTTAAGGGTGAGAAGAATGGCTAAATTTCTTCAGGTCAAGAATTTAAGTGCTGGCTATAAATTTAACAATGTTACAGTTCAAGCCGTTAGGAATGTTTCTTTTGATCTCAAAGAAGGGGAGTTCTTAGGAATAGCCGGTGAATCGGGATGCGGGAAATCTACGCTTGCTTTTGCAATAACACGAACACTCCTTTCGCCTGGTAAAATTTTTGGTGGCCAGATTCTTATAAATGGGAAAGATATATTAAGTTTAAAAGAAGAAGAAGTAAGGAAGATCAGGTGGAAGGAATTTTCTATTGTTTTTCAAGCATCTATGAACGTTCTTAATCCTGTTATGAAAATAAAAGAACAAATGTATGACGCAATTATTTATCACGGCCATGAGTATGGCAAAAACCTTAAAAAACGGGCTGAAGAGCTTTTCGAGTTTGTTAATATATCCCCTAAATATTTAGATGCGTATCCACATCAACTAAGTGGCGGAATGAAGCAAAGGGTTGTTATTGCAATAGCATTAGCACTTAATCCGAAACTCATTGTTATGGACGAACCAACGACAGCATTGGATGTGGTGGTTCAAAGGAGAATATTGCAGGAAGTTGACAGACTAAGAAAGACGTTTGGATTTGCAGTTATCTTTATAACGCATGATTTGTCACTCTTGGTCGAAATTTCAGACACACTTGCAATTATGTACGCTGGGGAAATCATTGAAAAAGCAAATTCAAGAGAAATTTTTTCCAACCCGCTTCATCCATATACTTTTGGATTGATGAATTCATTTCCTCCCTTAATGGGAAAGAGAAAAAGACTTCATGGAATTGCAGGTCACCCTCCTGATTTATCCAAACAGATAAAGGGGTGTTCATTTTTTGAGCGTTGTTCGAAACGCATAAATGGCAAGTGTGACGTGATTGAACCGAAACTTGTTGAGATAGAGCGGGGACATTTTGTTGCATGTAATCTATATGCCAAATGCTATAAGGAGAGCACCGAATATGGAATCAGAGCTTCAAATTGAAAACGGAACAGTTGAAGTGATGAGAGTAAAAAAGCTGAAAAAAATATTTGTGATAGGAACAATAAAGAAAAAGTATATTCATGCTGTTAACGGTGTAGATTTAGATGTGAAACAACAAGAAGTGGTGGCTTTGGTTGGAGAATCCGGAAGTGGAAAGACAACTATGGCAAGAATAATTTCAAGGCTGTATGTTCCAACTTCAGGAGAAATATATTTAGACCAGAAGAAATTACCAAGAAAAATGAGAAAGAGCGAACTACTCAAATACCGTAAGAAGGTACAAATGATTTTTCAAGATCCTTTTTCCTCTTTGAATCCGCTATATCCAGTAAAATATGCTGTAGAGAGACCAATAAAGGTGCACAAACTTGCCAGAAAGGACGAAATAGAAGACAGAATAAGTGAGTTGTTTGAAGAATGTGGACTAACACCGGCAAATCAATTTCTAAAAAGATATCCGTATGAACTAAGTGGTGGACAAAGGCAACGAGTAGGGATAGCAAGGGCATTGGCAACGAAGCCGGAATTGATACTCGCAGATGAACCAACGTCGATGTTAGATGTATCGATAAGATTGGACATAATGAATTTGATGCTGGATTTAAAGGAGAAAGAAGGAGTTTCATATCTATTCATAACACATGATTTAGCAGGAGCACATTACGTAGCGGATAGAATAGCAATAATGTACGCTGGTCATATTATGGAAGTAGGCCCGTCTGATGAGGTGATAAATGATCCGAAGCATCCATATACACAACTTTTGAAAAGAGCAGCGCCAAAGCCGGAGGCAGGACTTGAACCTGAAAAAGTAGACGTTGGAGGAGAAGTTCCGGATTTAGCTAATTTACCTATAGGATGCCCATTTGAGCCGAGGTGCTTATTTGCGAAGCCGGAATGCAAAGAAAAACTTCCAGATATGGTGAAGGTGGGAAAAGATCATTTTGTGAGATGTGTACTTTAGAGTTGAGATAAAAAGATATTTTTTATCACATGAAGGAGGATTTTTTACGATGGAGGAAAAAATGATCAGTTTCATACACAAAACTTTCCCGTTGCCTAAAATAGAAAGTAGTAAAAATGTTTTGTGCGTTTTACCCCATCCTGATGATGGAGAAATAGGAGCGGGAGGTACCATAGCTAAACTTAAGTCTAAAGGAGTAAAAGTAAGCTACGTGCTTATAACAGATGGTAGTGCTGGTATACGTGGAAAAAGCAGGGAGGAAACGAAAAGAATTCGGAAAAAGGAACAGGAATTGGCGGCAAAAATATTGGGTGTTGATGAAATTAAGTGGTTAGATTACCCTGATGGGGGAATTTACAACATTGAGGATGTGAAAAAAGATCTGGCAAAACATTTTGAGACGGTGAAACCAGACTTGGTGATAACTGTAGATCCTTTCTTACCTTACGAGTGCCATCCAGATCATAGAATGTGTGGATTGGCAGTAGCGCAAACTCTTTTACTTAATTTTGATGCTTCTATTCCTATTGCTTTCTTTTTTACAGCATATCCCAATCAATTTGTTTGTATTGAGAGATATTGGGATAAGAAATTCGAAGCGATTTCTGCTCATAAGAGCCAGATTAGTTCAGAAGTCATTGGAATTTACAAAGAGTATTTTGAAGTAAAAGGTGAAACATATGGAAAAAAGGTAGGCTGTAAATACGCAGAAGGTTTTAAAGTATTGTTGCCATCAATGCTTCATGCTTTTGAAGAAGCATTATGGATATAGATAATGAGAATGGAGGGTTCAAAAATGAAAAGGGCGAGTCTTCTCCAAGTTTTGTGTAAAGTAGGTCCTGAGATAAAATAAAGCGAAAAAGCAAAGGAGGATCTAACGATGAAGAAAAAGACAAGTTTCATCGATGAATT
>Ga0256840_1001164_pt1 | contig 25182 bp, 24 predicted proteins | sample 355202metaG_FD_185969 | JGI IMG/M metagenome (GOLD analysis project Ga0256840, IMG submission 185969) | Hydrothermal vent microbial communities from Mid Atlantic Ridge, Atlantic Ocean - 355-202 | ecosystem: Environmental > Aquatic > Marine > Hydrothermal vents | place: Atlantic Ocean: Mid...
TCCCCATGTGAGAGTAGGTCATCACCAGGTTATTATTCTTAAAAAAGCTCAGCTAACGCTGGGCTTTTTTTTTGAATAATAATCTGGGATGACCTACTGTTCCGTACTGCGCAACGCGCTGAGAGTTGTTTTCTAAAACGCCCTAGGCGCTAGAAAGTATGCAGGAATTTCCGTAGGAAAGGGGGTATGGTAATTCAGTCTTGTGATGCTTTTGATACGACGTAATAGTTTTACTAACTGAAACTAACCCAAGAGAGAGATTCCTAAAAAGCCCAGCACTAACGTGTTGGGCTTTTTTTTGCTTTTATGAATCTTTAATGAATTCCTTGACGTTACATGCCAATTCCTTATTTCGTCTTAAAGGAAGTATCGATATTGCTAAAGTAAGTAACAAATACTGTTTATTTATAGACTTTTAGATTATACAATTCATGACTGAATGGATTATTATAATTGAGTATATGGGCGTATAATAATGACCTAATTACAGAGAATTCTGATTAGCTTATGATCTTTTGGAAGTGAATTGGAGTCCTTTAAATAATCGAATCAGTAAACAATAATGAAATACCATGACTAAAATGTACGATATAGCAATAATAGGCGGAGGAATCGTAGGTTGTGCGGTCGCAAGACGTATGACATTGGCTGGTGCTAAAGTCGTTCTAATTGAAAAGTCGCCAGATATCTTGGCAGGTGCTAGCAAAGGCAATAGTGCTATTTTACATACTGCTTTTGATGCTCCTGAAAAAAGCCTTGAGCTACAATGCATGCAGGCAGGTTATGCAGAATATTTAGATATCCATACAAGTATGAATTTACCGCTGTTAAAAACAGGAGCACTTTTAGCGGCATGGTCGCCAGAAGAACAAGCTAAATTTGAAGGAATCATGGCGAAAGCGACCAACAATGGTGTTGATGATCTTAAATTATTAACAACAGCCCAAGCACTAAAAAAAGAACCAAATCTATCTAGCAAGCTTCTCGCGGCTATTGAAGTACCACGTGAATATGTGATTGATCCTTGGTCAGCACCTTTGGCATATCTAACACAAGCCGTAGAGAATGGCGCTGATACCTTATTTAACACAGAGGTTACAGGAGGCTCTTTTGATAAGAATCAGCAGGATGGCTTGTGGTTATTAGAGACAAATAAGGGGGCTACCAAGGAGAATGTTAAGGCAAATCATATTGTAAATTGTGCGGGGCTTTATGGTGATTTACTCAATAAAAATGTATTTGGTGAATCTGCTTTTGAAATACGCCCACGCAAAGGTGAGTTTGTTGTTTTCGATAAAGCAGCGAGTAAATTACTGAAAAACATCCTACTGCCGATCCCCACTGAAATAACAAAAGGAATTGTTATATTCCCAACTATTTTCGGGAATATTGCAGTAGGGCCAACAGCCGATGAACAAGAAGGCAGGGCTGATGCCTCGGTTGCAAAAGAGAATCTTGAAATGCTCTATGCGTTTGGCTTGGATAAAATACCAGCACTAAAACACGTGCCAGTCACAGCAACCTATGCTGGGATACGCCCAGCGACAGAAAAGAAACACTATCGTGTGAAACACGATGTTAAAAATAATTGGATTACCCTTGGCGGTATTCGCTCGACGGGTCTTACGGGTTCATTAGGGCTTGCACAACATGTTGAATCACTCTTCAAAAAGCAGGGTGTACAGTTTAATAAACTAACTTCGCCGCAAATCCCTGTGGTGCCCAACTTGGCAGAACACATTGAAAGAGATTGGCAAAAACCAGGGGTAGAGGAAATCGTTTGCCATTGTGAAATGGTCACAAAGCGCGAAATTAAAAAAGCACTGGATGACAGCACTTTACCAGCAGGAAGTATGGAAGGATTAAAAAGAAGAACCCGGGCCACAATGGGGCGTTGCCAAGGCTTTTATTGTTCAGCTCGGTTAGCAGAATTGACCGAAGGAAAGTTTGAAGAATCAATTGCGATTAAAAGCAATAAAAAGGGAGGTAGTTAGATGACGAACGCTATCCCTCAAGAAGAATGCGATATTGCTATTATTGGCTCAGGCCCTGCGGGAATCTCAGCCGCCATTACCCTCAACAAAGCGGGTATTGATAATATTATCGTAGTGGAAAGAGAATCAGAAGCTGGGGGTATACCACGGCACTGTGGACATATTGCTTTTGGCTTTAAAAAATATAAACGTCTTCTTACAGGCCCTCAATACGCTAAAAACAATATTGCAGAAGCAATGAGTCTAGGTATAAAAATACAGCTAAATACAACCGTGACTGCCCTAGGTAAAGGTGGAAAACTAAGTCTAGTTTCGCAGCAAGGAATTTATGAATTAAACGCCAAACGTGTATTAATAGCGACAGGCACGAGAGAAAAGCCTCGCTCGGCTCGTTTTGTTTCAGGTGATCGTGCTCTGGGTATTTATAATACGGGCGCCTTGCAAGGCATGGTTTATCTAAAACAAAAAATCCCCTTTAAGCGACCCCTCATCGTGGGTACAGAGATCGTGAGTTTTTCGGCATTGCTAACCTGCAAAAAAGGAGGCATAAAACCTGTTGCAATGATTGAAGAAAACTCCAAACCAACAGTGCGTTGGCCAATCTATTATGGCGCATATTTATTTGGAATGCCTTTGTTTCTAGAGACAAAAATTCATAAAATTATAGGGGATCAGCGTGTCGAGGCTGTCATTCTTGAAAGTGCTCAAGGGCAAAAAAAATCTATCGACTGTGATGGTGTTCTATTTACAGGGCAGTTTACACCGGAGTCTAGCCTTTTACGTATGAGTCACATTGCGTTTGATGAGGATACCTTTAGCCCAAGTGTTGACGCAAATGGGCAATGTTCTGACCCTGCCTATTATGCGGCAGGCAATGTCCGCCAACTTGTACCTGAAAAAGGTAGGAATGCCTATTTTTATACCAGTGATAATCCACCCAATGCCGTTAATATTTCTGGAATGTGCTGGGATCAAGGGGCTGAGGTGGCGGAACATATGCTAAAAAGTTTAGAGAGTGTTACACCTTAAAATGATCAATTTTGATAAAACTAGTTAAAATTCCAGTATGAAACCAAAAGAAAGACAACAGAAAATAGCAGATATTATTAGAAGAGAAGGGCAATCCACGGTTGATCAGCTTGTGAATATCTTTAAATCATCACCAGAAACTATTCGACGTGATTTAAGTGCTTTAGCATCAAGTGGCAAGGTGCTAAAAATACACGGTGGAGCTAAGTGTACTAATATACAGGGAGAAGGATGTTTTCAGCTGAGGCTTCGCAAGAATGTTTCCGCTAAAAGAGTGATTGCAGAGAGAGCTGTTTGCTTAATTTCAGAAGGTGACACGCTTTTTGTGAATGCAGGATCAACCACAGTGATCTTCGCTGAAGAATTAATGAAAATAGCAAATCTGACAGTTGTCACAAATTCGGTTGATATTGCCAAAATATTAGGTGCTTGTAAAAATGGTACTAAAGTCTATTTATTAGGCGGTGAATATAGTCAAGATAACCATGAAACACTGGGTGCTATGGTTATTGCGCAACTACAGCAATTCTATGCTAAGCACGTCATTCTTCCGATTGGTTACATTCATTCTGCTGTAGGTGTGACTGATTTTAATGCAGCGGATGTTTCTGTTTCTCAAGCCATGTTGGCACAAGCTGAAAATAGTATTTTATTGGCAGACTCCAGTAAGTTCGATCAAACAGCTCCCTTTGTTGTTGGAGGGCTGGATCAATTTAATCAGTTCATTTGTGAAAAAGCACCAGAAGGCGCATTAAGAAAAGCATTGGCTGATAATAATGTGGAGGTTTTAAGTTAAGTCTTTCTCAGGTTTATTATTATCTCTGTTTTCAGACTAAATTTAACCGTTTCTAGCTGTGTTGATTGGACATGAGTAGCTGACATTCGCTGGAGTAATACGTTTTAGCACATGCCTATTTTATTAATAAGCGCCACTGCGATACCTGTCAGTGTTTTTTTAGCTTGTCGATGCGATTGATTAAGGGGTCAAAGCAGAGCTACCTTAAATCCCCTAAACAGGCTTCAAATAAATAGGCGAAAACGCTTCGGCTTGCACCATATCTACGACCTTAAGTTTAAGCAGTTCTAGCACTGCCATAAGAGTAACAACGACTCCTAAACGTCCTTCTTTTAAACTAAATAGCTGGCTAAATTCTACAAACTCATCGCTTTTAAGTTGTGATAAAACACTGGTCATTTTTTCACGAATGGAGATTTCTTCACGTTCAATATTGTGATGTCTTTTCATATCGGTGCGTTTGAGTATGGCTTGAAATGCTAGCAATAGCTCTTTCATATCGACTTCAGGCTCTGGTTTTTCTTTGCTTTCTCGAATCACGGCAACTTCTACGGGGAATTGGTCGCGACCTAAGTGTGGCATTTCGTCAATATCATTAGCAGCTTGTTTAAAACGCTCATACTCTTGTAAGCGTTTGATCAGCTCGGCTCGTGGGTCTTGTTCATCTTCGATTTCTTCGTGTCGTGGTAGCAACATGCGTGATTTAATTTCTGCTAGCATCGCTGCCATAACAAGGTATTCAGCAGCAAGATCAAGGTTGATATTGCGCATTAACTCTACGTATTTCATGTACTGCGTAGTGATTTCGGCAATAGGGATATCTAAAATGTCGAGATTTTGGCGGCGGATAAGATAGAGAAGTAAATCTAGTGGGCCTTCGAAGGTTTCATCGAGAAAAACTTCCAAGGCATTGGGTGGAATATAAAGGTCTTCAGGCGGAGATGAGATCTCCTCCCCATGCACGATGGCGAAAGGTAGTTCGTGTTGTAGTGGTTTTTCTTTTACTTTCAATGGATTTAAACCTGAAAAATTCTTGTCCACGAAAGGCGCGAAAAGGTCACGACAGTAAAAACTGTTTTTCGAGGCTTTTGTGTTTTTCGTGAATATTCTTGTTTGTGCGAGTCGCTGCTAAACAAAGCGCATCGCTTCAGTCACGTCATCGAGGGTTTCACGCGCGACTTCTCTGGCTGCTTCGCTGCCTTCATCAATGATAGCGCGTACTGCAGAGCGGTCATTTTCAAAATCTTTGGCACGCTCATGTATCGGTGCAAGTTCAGCTTGAATGGCATCTATCAAGGGTTTTTTACAGTCCAAACAGCCAAAAGATGCTGCCCGGCAGCCATCGTTTACCCACACTAACCGGTCATCATCAGAATAAACTTTATGCAGTTCAAACACTGGGCATTTATCTGGGTCACCGGGGTCGGTTAAACGTGCGCGGGCGGGGTCGGTTGGCATGGTGCGGATTTTTTTATCCAGTTCGTCTGGATGTTCACGCAACGCAATGGTGTTGCCGTAAGACTTTGACATTTTCTGACCATCTAATCCGGGCATTTTTGAGGCTTTGGTTAGTTTTGCTTCAGGCTCTGGCAATATAATTTTACCCATGCCTTCAAGGTAGCCAAGCAGGCGTTCTCGATCGCCTAGTGAGATATTTTGCTGGGATTCTAGCATTGCTTGACCAATTTCAAGTGCTTCGTCATCACCTTGTTCTTGGTAGCGTTTTCTTAAATCTCGATATAAGCGTGAGTCCTTTTTGCTCATTTTTTTAACAGCTGTTTCAGCGCGCTCTTCAAAATCTGGTTCACGCCCGTAGATGTGATTGAAACGGCGCGCAACTTCTCGAGTTAACTCAATGTGTGCAACTTGGTCTTCACCCACGGGAACCATATCGGCCTTGTATAATAAAATATCGGCTGATTGCAATAGCGGGTAACCTAAAAAACCGTAGGTAGCTAAATCTTTCTCGCGTAATTTTTCCTGCTGATCTTTATAAGTAGGTACACGCTCTAACCAGCTCAGCGGGGTAATCATTGAGAGCAGTAAATGTAACTCGGCATGTTCAGGAACTTGAGATTGCAAAAAAATGGTTGCTGAACTGGGGCTAATCCCAGCGGCTAACCAGTCAATTACCATGTCTTCTACGTGTTTAGGTGTTTGACTCGGATCATCATAATGAGTGGTGAGTGCATGCCAATCTGCCACAAAAAAGAAGCATTCGTAGTTGAGCTGCATATCAACCCAATTTTTAAGAACACCGTGATAATGACCAAGGTGGAGTTTTCCCGTCGGGCGCATGCCGGATACGACGCGTTGATTTTGTGGAATAGTTACTGACATAGTTTTAAGTATTATTTAAATTGTTATTAATTAAAAGAAGAGTGAGTTTAAGGTATTCATAAAAAAGCTAATAATAGGATTCATTACTGTGCCTAAAATCCCAAAGTAAAGCAGGCCTACCACAATAAAAAACCCGTATGGTTCTATTTTATCCATCATTAGCGCGGCGGAGCGTGGTAAAAAACCAGATAAGACTTTGCTGCCATCCAAAGGTGGGATTGGGAATAGGTTGAATACAAACAAAACTAAATTAATGATAATCCCAGCTTGTCCCATTGCCATTAAGCCTTTGGCGATATTTAGGTCAGAGACCGTTATGCTAACAAGCTTTAAAAAGATAACCCAAAAAATTGCCATTGCTACATTGGCAAGTGGGCCAGCCATAGCAACGATTGCCATATCCTTACGAGGGTTATTTAAGTTGTTCATATTAACTGGCACAGGTTTTGCCCAGCCGAATGCGAAGCCGGAAACTAATACCATCACTAATGGTACGACAATGGTACCAATTGGATCGATATGTTTAATGGGGTTTAAACTCAATCGGCCTAACATTTTAGCGGTGCTATCCCCTAGCTTGCTGGCCACCCAGCCGTGAGCAACTTCGTGTAAGGTAATCGCAAAGAGCACAGGCAATGCCCAAACTGCGGTGGTGTAAATTATTTTTTCTATATCAAAGTCCATCTGACATCCTTGGTTATTCTAATGTTGCTTCAGCCAATCGGTATTACCCAGTCCTTGGCGTAATATTTCAGGTGAGCCATCGACAAGGTTGATTACGGTGGTAGGCTCATGTCCGCTGTAACCGCCATCAATAATTAAATCAACTACGCTTTCTAATGTTACCCTAATTTCATGAGGGTCGGTCATGGGTAAATCTTCATTGGGTAAAATCAAGGTGCTGGACATTAATGGTTGACCTAGTTCTTCCAGTAGAGCAGAGCACACAGCATTATCAGGTACGCGCACACCAATGGTTTTACGTTTCGGGTTTTGTAGGCGCTTGGGTACATCCCGGCTGGCTTGTAGTATAAAAGTGTAAGGCCCAGGGGTGAGTGTTTTCATCAGTCGGTAATTGATATTATCGATCACTGCATATTGAGCAATTTCAGATAAATCACTGCATACTAAGGTAAAGTTGTGTTCTTTATTAAGCTGACGAATCATGCGGATTTTATCAACCGCTTTTTTATCATCAAGATGACAGCCAATCGCATAGCTGGAGTCAGTAGGGTAGATGACGACGCCACCTTTATTGATGATTTCAACCGCCTGCTGAATCAGCCTTTTTTGCGGGTTATCAGGGTGGATTTCAAAATATTGACTCATAGAACTATTAACTAAAGCAGCTAAGCTGTAAAATGCGCTATTCTACAGCAGACACAGATTAATTTCCTATGAAGTTTTTGTTCGATTTTTTACCCGTGGTTTTCTTCTTTATTGCCTATAAATTCTTTGGTGATTTGCCGCCTGCGTTAATTGATGTAGGCAATCAAATTCCAGGTGTTGATTTACAACAAAGCAACCCGAAACACGCCATTATATTTGCCACGTTGGTGATTATCATCGCGACCATTTTGCAAAATATTCTGCATTGGGTTACGTATAAAAAGCTTGAAAAAATGCATTTGATCTCATTGGTTATTTTAATTATATTTGGCAGTATTACCGTAGTTTCGCGTGACCCTGATTTTATTAAATGGAAGGTAAGTATTTTTAATTGGTTTTTTGCCTCTGTATTGCTAGGTAGCTTATTTATTGGTAAAAAAACCTTGATCGAGCGAATGATGTCGCATGCGGTGTCTGTGCCAAAAAACGTATGGAGAATTCTAACGTATAGCTGGGGTGCGTTTTTTATCTTTATTGGTGTGCTTAATTATATTGTTGCTTTCCACTATGCGGGAGTGGATGATGAAAACTGGGTCAACTTTAAGCTCTTTGGGATTCTTGGGCTGACGCTGGTTTTTATGATTGCACAAGGTATTTATTTAGCAAAACATGCCACGCCTGTCGAAGACGAAAGTAAAGACTAATTGAGCCTTAGCCATTGCTACTAGCCATAAGGAGTACATTTTGTTATACGCTATTATCGCAGAAGATGTTACAAATAGTTTGGAAAAGCGGCTATCTGCACGCCCCGATCATATCGCGCGTTTGCAACTTTTAGTTGATGCTGGGCGTATTGTTATCGCAGGGCCACACCCTGCAGTTGATAGCGAAGATCCGGGAACTAATGGCTTTACAGGGAGTCTGATTGTGGCAGAATTTTATTCGTTAGACGCAGCAAAAGAATGGGCAGATGCCGATCCTTATATTAAAGCGGGTGTTTACAAAAATGTTATCGTGAAACCCTTTAAAAAAGTTTTTCCGTAACTATACTTTACAACATGAGACCTTTGCACGAGTCGGTGGTGAAAGAAACATCGGGATTTCAGTCATGATACTTGTCATCCGAGCCGTGCAAAGGTCTCAATATTCAATTCATATCTCAGTAAGGGAACAAAAATAATGTTAAACAAAAAAATATTAGCAACATCAATCATGGGTTTAATGCTTGGCGCAACAGCTGTTTATGCTGATGGACATATGAAAAAAGAAGCGGCGGCAGATGCAAGCGCTATAACGGTAGAAGATACCGTAATCGCTACAGTAAACGGCGATAAGATCATGAAAAGCACCTTAAATGGCTACATGAATATCTTAAAGAAATCTGGCAGAGCTGATCAACAAGCGGCAGTAGATGACTTGGTGGCAACTGAAATCGCACTCCAGGAAGCTAAGAAAACAGATATTTTAGAGCGTCCTGCCTCGAAAAAAGCAATTGCTGATTTTACCCGTAACGTTTTGTTAAAAACCTGGACTAAAGAGAAAGTTGAGTCGTTTGATATTAGTGATGAAGAAATCAAAAAGGCTTACGATGAACGAGTAACAAAACTTGCCACACAAGAGTTCAATGCACGTCATATTTTAGTGAAGGAAGAAGATGCGGCGAAAGCAATTATTAAAGAGCTTGAAGACGGAGCAGATTTTGAAAAACTAGCAAAAGAAAAATCAACGGGGCCTTCAGGCTCAAACGGTGGTTCATTAGGTTGGTTTAAAGCACAAACAATGGTTCCAGCATTTGCTGACGCACTTAAAGCTATGAAAAAAGGTGAGATTTCTAAAACACCGGTAAAGACTCAGTTTGGTTACCATATCATTAAGTTAGAAGATAGCCGAAATGCAAAGTTACCCGAGTTAGATACTTTAAAACCACAGTTAAAGCGTGTTATCTCGCAAAAGAAAATGTTGGCGTATATGGACGAGTTAAAGAAATCAGCTGATGTTAAAATCACACTACCAGAGCCAGCTAAAGTAGAAAAAGTTGAAGAGTCAAAAGACGCGACGACAGCTAGCGAAAAAACAGAAGATAAAAAATAATATGTCATCAGAGACGTTATTATCTAGTTTGTCTCAATCATCATCTCGCCATGGGCTAAATACAGACCTGACTCAAGGGCTAATTAAAGTCTATGGTGAAGATGCTGAATCTTTCTTACAAAACCAGTTAACCAATGAAGTTGCTAATGTTAGCGAAACAACGCATCAGATAACAGCGTGGTGCTCCCCAAAAGGGCGTATTATTACGACGCTAAGGCTCTTTAAGCGTGAGGATGCTTATTACTTATCGCTTGCTCAGGATATGATCGAACATGTCTTAAAAAAGCTAAGCATGTATGTGATGATGTCGAAAGTGTCACTTGAAGATGTGACTGAATCGTATGTTCATTTAGGTGTTTCGGGTGATTTCGCTGGTCAAGATTTAGAGGCATTACTAGGTGAAAGCTTACCCAGTGAAGCCGATAGCGCGAAAATAATCAACGGTTTAACGGTATTAAAACTTGCTGATAAAACACCGCGTTATGAAATTTTCGGCGATCTGGAAAGTAGCAACGTTTTAGTGGGTAATATAAAAGTGGCCCCTGATTATCACTGGGAATATTTGAATATCGTTGCAGGAATCCCGCATATAAGCCAAGCAAGTTCTGAGGCATGGATTCCCCAAATGATTAACTTTATTCAAGTCAATGGCGTTGATTTCAAAAAAGGTTGTTATCCCGGTCAAGAGATTGTTGCACGGCTTAATTATTTGGGTAAAACCAAGCGTCGTATGTACCGTTTGTTAATAGATACGGATCAGTTGCCCGCAATCAATGACTCAATTTTGTCTACAAATGATAAAGCCGCCGGGAAAATTCTCAATGCGGTGATTAACCCTGAAGGCAAAGTTGAAGCATTAGCGGTCTTGAAAATAGCCGAAGCAAATGAGGCGTTAACACTTGCCAATAATGAAGCAACTATCACTCTTCTTGAGCTGCCTTATACTGTTGACGACAGTTAGTTGTAGCTATTCTAGTTCCAATAATCAGCAAACTTTGGTTGAACCTCAAAAAAACGTAGTACTCATCCACGGGATTCTCATGAATCCCATCGAGATGCGTTACTTGGGCAATCAGCTAGAGAAGTCAGGCTTTAAGGTTCATTACGTTTTTTACCAATCTGTACTCAAAACAGCCGCTGAGAATGCACAAGCAATCCACCAAAAAATTCAAAAGCTGCAGCTGCCGGATCTACATATCGTGGGGCATAGTTTAGGCGGCATTATCACCATGCACCTTTTAAGCCAGTTTGATGATATACCTGCAGGGCGTGTCGTGATGCTAGGGTCGCCGGTAAACGGCAGTTGGATTGCGCAAAAGGTACAAGGCTGGCCAGTCGTCTCACCATTATTAGCTAAAAGCATGCCGAGTGCTTTGTCGGGGGAGAATATTCCAGCGTGGGATAACCAACGCGAATGGGGCATGATTGCAGGCTCTAAGAACTCAGGCTTGGGTTTATTAACGGGTGGTTTACCGGGGGCAGGTGACGGCACCGTGTTAATTGAAGAAACAAAACACCCAAAACAAACTGCGCATGCAGTGGTGAATAAGTCCCATACGGGATTGTTATTTTCAAAGCAGGTTGCAAAACTCACTACACAGTTTTTGAAAACGGGTTCATTTGAGTACTAAATAACGCAAACTGGTGTTATTTTCCTCTGTTGCTCATTAATTATTCGACTTTGATCGTTGTCAATGCGATTTTTTTCCCCAATCTATACTGGAAACTCAATTTATATAGGTGGTCTAAATGATAAATATCAAGTTTGTAGTACTGTTAACTCTCGTAAGTACCCTGTTTGGTTGTGGTGGGACGGAATCGTCAAAAGACTTCAAGAAGTCTCATTCGTCCTCTCACTCACTAGCCCCTACTTCTGAGGAGGGGAGATTAACTGCGTTTTATGGTGATATTACTAGAAATCGTATTGTAGGAATAGACGTTAAAAGCATGACATTGAGCAGTGATACCAGTACAAATGGCATAAAACCATATACTGTTGGTCGTGCAGATGGCAGTAAAGGTGTTTTAGGGAAGTTGTACGGGGTAACTAGAAAATCTCCTTGGTTAGAGGTAATTGATGTATCTACTCGAGAAATCACGGGAACAATACCTTTGTCTTTCACCCCTCGGTCTTGTGCATATAATGCAGTGTTGGGCTTGCAGCTTGTTAGTGGCGTTAATAAACCAATGGCATCATTAATAGACCCTAATTCAGATGAGGTAGTTGCAACTGTTGGAAGAGATGTATTAGTAGAACCTAAGGATTTTGGTGGATCAAATGCTACAGGTCACCCAGCGTGGTTAACAAAAAACATTTTTGCTCTCCTTGACCGAGAAGCTAGAAAAATTAATTTGTATAAGGTAATAAAGGCCGGTAGCAGGTGGAATGTTAGTTTTCTTAGTGCTTTAGATACACCTACGTCTGTTCATCATTTCATTGGTAAGGGACTTGATGGCATGGATTCAGGAATTTCTGCTGATGATCAGCTTAATGATATTTTTTATGTTGTGGCTGAGGGAGCGGTTTCAGATAATATTCCACCATCAATACTTAAGCTGAAACTATCCGGAAATGAGCTGTTAATTGATAAAAGTGTCTCTTTTGATCATGCATTGACTCAAGCGGCTCATGATTCTCATAATAAAAAGACTGATTCAGTCATAGACCCTCAACTTGAAACAGGTGGCCATCATGCTACCTTTCACCCAAATGGTAAGCATCTATATGTGGGGTCAAAAGCAGGTGAAGTATTAGTGATAGATATTAAAAAAATGCACATTGTGAAAAGGATTGAAGCGGGTGAAGGTAGTGGGCATACTCTTTTTATTCCTAAGAGAAACCTTGGTGTCATTACGAATCATTTATCTCCATTTATTACGATTGTTGATACATTAAAACATGAGAAGATAAAAAATCTGATAGTAAGCGGTGCTGCTATTAATGAAGAGATTATGCAATCTCATACAAGTTTTACAGATTCAAAGGGTGATTTCTTTTATGCCTTTGCTTCAAATAACGGTGTTTTTTATGAGGTCGATCTTTCCACTTTAGAGGTAAGCCGTCGCTTAAAGACGGGAGGAACACCTGTGCAAGGATGTTATACTTACCTGAATAAATAGATTTGAATGAGCTACTCTAAACGGTGCTTTAAACGTCACTAAAATAAATCTAATTGGTGTTCATAAACTTTTGAATTTACGTTAAACGCCCCGAGCAATGAATGCGATAAGTTGTCATGTGAAATATTTTTTGATGTTTGCTGTTGTTTAAGTAGCCCAATATTAAGTGATCGAGCATTAATATAAGTATTGGAAAGCCACAGCAACATTGGCACATGCGTTTGTGCATCGGGTGCTAAGAAGTACGGCAAGCCATGTAAGTAAACGCCATTTTCACCTAATGATTCGCCATGATCAGAAGCGTAAACCATAAAGCTTTGGACGTCTTTTTGTGCTTTTAAAAAGGCAATAATTTGGCTTAAAACATGGTCGGTATATAAAATGGTGTTGTCGTAAGCATTAATATTTTCAGCATCGGTGCATTCTTGCGGGGTTGCTTTTTTACAAGCAGGTTCAAATTGTGAGAACTCATCAGGGTAGCGTTTGTAATACTTAGGGCCATGACTACCCAATGTATGCAGTACAAATAAAATATCTTTATCGTCATTATTCTTTGCCAGAACCGTTTTCATTGTGCTAATTAGGGCTTCATCAAACACTTCGCCGTCTGAATAGTAGGGTGATGCCTCATCAGGTTCTCGACGTAAATTGGTCTCTCCAATCCGGTCGCATACACCTTTACAGCTTGAATTGTTATCCAGCCAAATGACTTTTACGCCGGCTTTAACTAACACATCAAGGCTGTTGCTTTGTAGCGCTGCTTTGTTGGGCGAATAGTTATCACGTTTTAAAAAAGAAAACATACAGGGTACTGAGAAAGCAGTAGATGTTCCGCAAGAGGTTGCTTGCTGATAATTAATCAGAGTCTCTTGTTTTAGTTTGGGATTAGTTTCACGAGAATAGCCATTGAGTGAAAAGTGATCCGCTCTGGCGGTTTCACCAACAACCATTATGCCAATAGTCTGTTGTTTGTTTACTTTTTTCTGTACGGCATCTTCGCCAAGGGTTTTAAAAATAGCATTGGCTTTCGTGTGTTCATTGATAAAAAACCAAGCAACAGAGTCAATGGCATAGTGTGGAGTAATATATGCTTGTAAATCTTTATTCTCGCGTGAAAAGTAAGTGGTATATTTAAAGTTAAGTAGGGCAATAATGGTAGTAATGATAACGAAAATTAGCAGGTAACTAAGCCGAGTGAAGACTTCTTTAAATAGTGGTTTGAATGTAACTTTTGTCCAAAGAACAAGTAGTGAAGGCAAAGCACCGTACAACAAAACATGCTTGATTAACGGTGGTGATAATAATTCAGCAGCTTCTTGTTTATTGTTATCTTTAATGGTTTCGACAATATTACGCACCATATCTTCATCAAAAATAACCCCTAACTGCTGGCTAAAATAAGATAGGGCCGCCGATGAGAGCAGCAAAATGATAATCAGTGGTTTGAGTAAATAGCGTACCCCAATAACGAATTGAATAATGACTAGAATAAGAAAAATTATTGAAAATAAGGTAATGACATAGCCGCTACCTTGCAATGAGAATAGGTCTAACTTATCGGTTAATTTTGAAAAAAGAACTTGGTTATGCACTACTGTTATAAATAACGAAACCAGTAAAATAAGTGTCACAGAGGATAGTTTGAATCGAGGCATTTTTTATACTATTTACTTTTTATGATTGTGTTATTTTAACCCCTTTATTTAGTTGTGACTAGCATATAAAAAAGCAACGCAATTTGTTATTCTAACGCCTTGTTTTAATCTTGTGCTCCTTATGAAACCCGTATTCGCCTTAGTCGGTCGCCCAAATGTCGGCAAATCTACCTTATTTAATCGCTTAACTAAATCGCGAGATGCGCTGGTGGCTGATTTTCCAGGGCTTACTCGTGATCGTAAATACGGTCAAGGCGTATTAGGTGCAGATGAGTTTGATGACGAAGGCCGCTCCTATTTAGTGATTGATACTGGTGGTTTAAGTGGTGATGATGCTGGTATCGACGAGTACATGGCGAATCAAACATGGTTAGCGGTAGATGAGGCAAGTACCGTTTTGTTTATGGTGGATGGTCGTGAAGGGCTAACGCCTGCCGATCATTTGGTTGCTGATCGCTTACGCAAAGCGGGAAAGTCGGTATTTTTGGTGGTAAATAAAACCGATGCAGTAGACCCTGAGCAAGCAAAAGCAGAGTTTTATCAACTCGGCTTTAAAGATGTTTTTGCGATTGCGGCGGCTCATGGCCGAGGCGTCACTCAAATGATCAGCGCTTTATTAAAGACTTTCCCCGAAGATGATGGGGAGGAAGACGAAGTACCGCTGGAATATAAAGACAGTATCCGCATCGCCTTTGTAGGTCGTCCCAATGTAGGTAAATCTACGCTTATAAATCGGATAATGGGGGAAGAGCGCGTTGTCGCGTTTGATAAACCCGGCACCACGCGTGATAGTATTTATGTACCTTTTGAGCGGGATGGACAAAAATATACGCTAATTGATACGGCAGGTGTACGTCGCCGCGCTAAAGTTAAAGAGGCGATTGAAACCTTTAGTATCATTAAAACGCTATCCGCGATTGAAAACTCGCATGTCGTAATAATGCTGCTCGATGCGCACGAAACTATAACCGATCAAGATGCACATTTACTGGGCTTGGTATTGGATGCGGGTCGCTCTTTAGTGGTGGCAATTAACAAATGGGATGGTTTGGATGAATACGCGCGTGAGCAAATTAAAGTTAAACTCGAGGTTAAACTGCCTTTTTTAGATTTTGCGGATAAGCATTTTATCTCGGCTTTACATGGAACGGGAGTAGGGCATCTGTATAAATCCGTGCATGAAGCATATGACTCGGCAATGTTAGATGTATCCACTTCACGCATGACGCGTATGCTGCAAACAGCAACCGATGCACATCAGCTGCCTGTAGTTGCTGCAAGGCGAATCAAGCTACGTTACGCACATCAGGGGGGCAATAACCCCTTTACGGTGATTATTCATGGTAATCAAACCAAGCGTATTCCGGGAAGTTATAAACGTTATTTGATGAATTATTTTCGTGATACTTTAAAGCTTAAAGGCACACAAGTACGGATTCAATTTAAAACTGGAGATAACCCGTTTGAAGGTAGAGGCGATAAACGTGCTACGCTTTCACCCTCACAAGTGTATCGGCAAAAGAAAAAGAACCCACACGAAAAGTCTAATAAGCTTAGTAAAAAGAAGCGCTAGCGACACAGGCCTTCTGGCAAGTTCGAACGTTTTATTTTCTCTAAATCACCCGCATACGGTTGGCGATTCTTAGCCCCTTTAGCTAAACCGCCTAAACTTGTATGACACCATTCTTCAAGCGCTGGGTGTAAGCGATAAAAAATCCACTGTCCTTTACGTTGATCGAGCAAAATTTCTTTTTCACGTAACACGGCAAGGTGGCGTGAGATTTTTGGCTGGATTATATCAAGTGCCTCAGTCAGCTGGCAGACGCAAAGCTCATCAAGCTGCGTTAGTAAAATTAAAATGCGTAAGCGAGTCTCATCAGACAAGGCTTTAGTGAATTCTTCGGGCGTTAGCATGGGCTGATTTTAACACGATAAAAAATAAATAATACATTCGATTTGACATATATATGTTTTGAGGAATATTATCGCCTGATACAAAGGACTCACAGGAATACGTCGATCAATTATGTTTGAACAGCTTGGAAACCTCATTGCCTATCAGTTGTTAGGCCTTGATGCATCAACCCCGCTAGGTGCTGCGGTACAATTTTTTGTCATGGACATCAGCAAGATATTTGTGATGTTAGTGCTAATAATTTATTTAATGGGCTTACTGCGCGCCCTACTAAGCCCTGAAAAGGTTAGAGCTTTCGTGCGCGGTAAACCTAAATGGCTGGCGCGTACTTTAGCTATTTTACTCGGTGCGGTGACTCCTTTTTGCTCTTGTTCGTCTGTGCCATTATTTATTGGATTTGTTGAAGCGGGTATCCCTTTGGGGGTTACCTTCTCTTTTTTAATTGCCAGCCCAATGATTAATGAAGTCGCCGTAGTGATTTTAGTGGGTGTGCTAGGCTGGAAGCTAACAGCATTTTATGTGGCCGCAGGACTGTTTGTTGCCTATGTCGGTGGCGTTATTATGGAAATATTTAAACCTGAGAAATGGGTTGAAGATTATGTTTGGAAAATTAAAATGGGCGAAATGGCTCAAATTGAAGAAGATACATCGCTGCTAGGTAGGCACTGTTATGCTTGGGGTGAAGTAAAAGAAATTGTTAAACGCATTTGGAAATGGGTCTTTATAGGGATCGCTGTTGGCGCTGCATTTCATGGTTTTGTGCCTGAAGCTTGGGTGGTTGAGCACCTCGGTGGAGATAACTGGTTAGCAACACCGCTCGCCGTACTACTAGGTGTGCCTTTATATTCAAATGCAACGGGCGTAATACCTATTGTAGAGGCAATGATGGGCAAAGGCGTTGCAATAGGCACAACCCTAGCTTTTATGATGAGCATCGCTGCACTCTCGTTACCGGAAATGTTAATTTTACGAAAAGTTATTCAATGGCCAGCATTAGCAATTTATGCTTCCGTTTTAGCCGTGTCATTCACCTTGGTGGGTTGGGCATTTAACTTTTTAGCCATCTAAAGTCCCAATGATTGAAAACCAAGTAAGCAAATAGAAAGGAAATTTATTATGTCAAATGATCTACATTTACACTCCTCCATCGTTGCACTAATTTCACTGGCGTCAGGGATAGCAGCAAAACACCCAGCGATGGGCATGTGTCAACTTGATAAATTACGCCAGATGGGAATCCCAGAGTCGCAAATTAATACAGCGATAGAAATTGCGCGCCATATTCGTGATGAAGCAGCAGAAAAAATTGATGCGGCTTTTGATGAAAAATCTGGTTTAGGCGTTGTGACCGAAGCATCAGAAGGCTGTTGTGGCACGTCTACAACTGCCAAGGGAATAAAAAAAGAGGAAGAGAGCTGCTGCTCAAGCACTCCCAGCGGTCAGTCTTGTTGTTAATTTTGTAACTAAACTGTTGCAAATTAAATAAATTACAAAAGGGAAATAAATGATGAAAGTTATTAAAGTATTAGGAAGTGGATGCGCAAATTGTGAAAATACAGCGAAACTTATCATTGCGGCTGCAGAAGCTAAAGGTGTAGATGTGCAAATCGAGAAAGTAGAAGATATGGCTCAGATCATGGGCTACGGTGTGATGTCAACCCCAGGCGTGGTGATTGATGAAGCTGTTGTGCATGCGGGCGGAATTCCAGATAAGGCAAAAATTGATAGCTGGTTGTAGGGTATTTTCAATATGAGGTTAGTTTGAGATCTTTGCACGAATCGGTGGTTATTTTGTTGTAATCATTTTCTGATTGAAACGTGCTACTGACTTGATTATAGTCAAGCTATTATGAATCGCCTGATCGCTAGACTGCTGATACTGTTTGTGCTGTTTACCCACAGCAGTATGGCGATGGATGTATATTTATCTGATACTCTTGATCAAAATATTTCCTCACTTGTTTACAAGGATAAAAGTGGCGTTGATGAGCAGACTCTTTGTATGGATGTGGGAGGTCACTGTTCTCATCACCAGGCACATACAACAGGGCTTTTTCCTGTTGCACCTTTTTCAGAGATGCAAAGCAACCATGTTTTATTCCATAAATTTCAAGCTTCTTTAGCTTTTACTGATTTAATCCCTATCCGCAGACCTCCTAGAACTTAGTTTTTTCTATACCTTATATTTTGCATAATATGTTGATTCATATTGTGTGATTTTGATATTTCCCCTGGGGTTAACACATGAAAAAACTACAAATTGATATTCTCTTATTATTACCAGAGGCCGTGGATGAAAAAGACCTTTGTATAGATCGAATTATTACCTTGCTGCAAGGCAAGGCTGGCATACAAAAGGTACATATTAAGCAGGCAGAACCTGTTGCATTATGTATTCACTACGATTCTGATGTTATTGCATTGAACCAGATCAAAACCATCGCTCAGCAAAGTGGTGCAGAGATTAGCTCGCGCTATCGGCATCGCTTGCTGGGTGTTACAGGTATTCGCCATCAGCGCCATGCGCGCCGTATAGAGCAATCCTTACTGGCTGTGCCGGGTATTCTGGAAGCGGTAACATCGGCTTCAGGTGTGGTTCGCTTGGAATGGGATACGCAAGTGATTAATCAATCCAGCGTGTTGCAGGCTGTGGCAAAAAATGGACTGGATTTTGATCAATCCCTGCTGAATGAACAGCTTGCTGACCACGAAGATCATGACCACGATCATGAGGCAGGGGAGGAGCAAGCTGCGGGCGGTGCACATAATCATGAACATGGCGGGATTTTCGGTGAAAATACTGAGCTTTATTTTGCCATTGGTAGCGGTATCTTCTGGTTAAGTGGTTTAATTCTGGGTTTTATTGATACCGTTCCTGACTGGTTACCCATTGGCTTGTTTATGGTTGCGTTCCTTTTGGGTGGCTATTTTACTCTGCTGGAAGCCATTGAAACCATCCGTAAAGGTAGTTTTGAAATTGATTTCTTAATGCTGGTGGCTGCCGCCGGTGCCGCAGCTCTGGGGAAATGGGAAGAGGGTGCTTTACTGCTGTTTTTGTTTAGCTTGGGTCATGCACTGGAAGCCTATGCGATGAACAAGGCGCGTAAATCCATTGCTGCATTGTCGGATCTGGCTTCGCCGACGGCGTTGCTGAAGCGGGATGGCAATCAGCTTGAAATACCCATCAAACAGCTCAAACTGGGTGATATTATCATCGTCAAGCCCAATACCAAAATCGCTGCTGATGGTGTGGTAGTCTCTGGTAGCAGTGCGGTTGATCAGGCACCCATCACCGGCGAAAGTGTTCCTGTCGATAAAGTCCCGGTAGAAAAACTACAAGCTGAATTTGATCTGCAAACATTGCCAGCCGAAAACCGTGCCTTTGCAGGAACCATTAACGGTAGTTCGGTACTGGAAGTAAAAGTGTTAAAAGAAGCCAAAGACAGTACCTTGTCAAGGCTGGTTGAATTGGTCAAGGAAGCCGAGACACAAAAATCACCTACCCAACAATTAACGGATAAGTTTGAGCGTTATTTTGTGCCTGCTGTGCTGATTATGGTCGGCTTGTTATTATTTGCCTTTGTGGTAATTGACGAACCTTTTAAGGATAGCTTTTACCGTGCCATGGCAGTGCTGGTGGCCGCATCTCCCTGTGCGCTGGCGATATCTACGCCTAGCGCGGTGCTTGCGGGTGTGGCGCGTGCCGCGAAGCAGGGTGTGTTAATTAAGGGTGGTAGGCCTTTAGAAGACCTGGGTTCGCTGAGTGCGGTTGCTTTTGATAAAACCGGCACGCTCACCGAAGGAAAGCCGAAACTCACCGATACCATCTCTTTTGGTGATACATCAGAGGAAGAACTGTTGCGCGTAGCCGTTGCTGTTGAAAAACTCAGTGACCATCCCCTTGCCGCAGCGATTGTCAAAGGTGGTCAGGATTTACTGGGTAACGTTGATGTGGAAGACGCAAGTAATCTGCAAGCACTTATGGCACGTGGTATCAAAGCGGAATATCAGGGCAGTGTGGTACATATTGGCAACCGTCGCCTGTTTGAGGAGCTTACAAAGCAAGCTGCTCCAGATGCCATTACCAAGCAGATGGCTGAGCTTGAAGCGGATGGTCATACTGCCATGATTGTTCACAGGGATGATCAATATCTTGGCATTATTGCAGTGATGGATGTTGCGCGTGCCGAGGCAAAAGAAACGCTGAGATCCTTGTCCGGAATGGGAATTCGCCGCATGATTATGCTTACCGGTGACAACCAGCAAGTTGCCAACGCAGTTGCAAAATCCATTGGCATCACCGACCCAATGGGTGGTTTATTGCCTGAAGATAAGGTTGCAGCCATCGAAAAATTAAAAGCACAAGAGGGTAAGGTGGCGATGGTTGGCGACGGGGTCAATGATGCGCCAGCCATGGCAAAAAGCACTGTGGGTATCGCCATGGGTGCTGCTGGATCTGATGTGGCACTGGAAACTGCCGATATTGCACTAATGGCAGATAAACTTAATAATCTACCCTTTGCAATTGGACTAAGCCGCAAGGCAAAAACAATTATCAAGCAAAACCTCTGGGTGAGCCTGGGGATGGTGGCGCTGCTGGTCCCTGCTACCTTGCTGGGGTTTGCCAATATTGGCGTTGCTGTGTTATTCCATGAAGGTTCTACGTTATTGGTGGTAGCCAATGCCTTAAGGTTGTTGGCTTACCAAACGAAGTGATAAGGGGATAGTCGTATCTAATCGTCATTCGGTGCGTGCAAAGGTCGCAGTTTATATTAAATTGCTTTTTAAAAAGGCGCTCAGTATATAATAAGTCCTTTTATAACGTTGCGAGATGCCAATGACCAAATTAGCCGTATTTGATTTTGATTCAACCCTGATGGATGGCGAGACCATTGACTTCTTTGCGGATGAACTGGGCTTTAAAGAGCAGGTGGTTGCAGTCACCGAGCGTGCTATGCGGGGTGAGCTAGATTTTTATACATCGCTAGTTGAGCGTGTTGCTTTGCTTAAAGGCTTGCCTTATGAAAAGGTGACCGCGCTGTGTGCAAAATTACCCATGATGCCAGGCGCACCTAAGGTTGTTGCAGGATTGAAAGAGCGTGGTTACACGGTGGTGTGTTTTTCAGGTGGCTTTCGTGATGCGACTGAGCCTGCTTGTAAAAAGCTTGGAATTGATGCGGACTTTGCCAATTTTCTGCATGTTGAAAATGGTTTTCTTACCGGCGCTGTCGGTGGCGAAATGATGCATTCTGATGCCAAAGGCGAGCTAATTACCCGTTTGCAATCGTTGCTTAATGTAGGTCGAGAAGGTACTTTGGTGGTCGGTGATGGCGCTAATGATTTAAGCATGTTTGCTCAAGCCGATACCCGTATCGCCTTTTGCGCTAAACCCATTTTAAAAGAAGCAGCGACTCATAGCGTAGATGTAAAAGATTTATCTGAAATTTTGAAAATTATTTCTTAGTATTTTCGAACTACTGAAGCTAAGTTTGATCTAAAATCTGAATCAGCAACTTACTACGGAACAGTACGCAAGTTATTGATTCATCACGGGTTTAAAAAATGCTAAAATCTATAGCTCAAATAATAACGAAGGGGAAAACGGTGCTAATTAAAAAAATCATACTGTCTATTTTTGCTTTACTGCTGGCAAGCAGTTCATTCGCTCGCCCACCCATCGGCATCAATACCAATGAAATCCAGCATATTGATTCCAGTGTGCCGTTCGTTAATCTATTCAAAATGGCAATGCCGTTTAAAGAAGCGAAAAAACTTACCAGCGGGAATGTAGTTTATGATAAAAACGGTTGGCCGCGTGAGTTACGTGGGGGTAAAGCAGGCACCTATCTAATTCATTGGCTGCCGCAAGGCACTCTTCCAGAAGGGCAATACACGGTGCTTTATGATGGCGAGGGCCAACTGGCTTATGAGAGTAAAGGGCATGATGTAAAAGTGATTAGCTCAGCACCGGGTAAGGACGTGATTGATATTCGCTCGGGTGGCGATAAATTTATACAAGTAGCGCTGATTATAAAACGCTCAGAACCGCGTAACTATTTACGCAATATTCGGGTGCTACTCCCAGGTGGTATTTGCGCCAATAACCCTTTTCAGCGAGTTAATGGCGCGAAGCAATGCCGTGGCAACTTTCAATCCTTCGAGAAATATTACGAACGCATCGTGTTTAATCCCGATTACTTAAAGTTTATGAAAGACTTTAAAGTCATTCGCATGATGAACCTAGCAGGTATCACACGTAACCCGATTCGCCACTGGAATCAAATGAACCAAATGAGCAAGGCAACATGGGCGGGGAAGGAAGGTATCCGTGGCGCACCGTTGGAAGTTATGGTGAAATTAGCTAATGTGTTAAATCGTGATGCGTGGTTTAACATCCCGCATGCCGCTGATAATCAATTTGTACAACAGTACGCGCGGTATTTGCGTCAACACTTACGACCTAATTTAAAAGCATATATCGAATACACCAACGAAACGTGGAACACGGTGTTCATGCAAACTCATTACACTAAGCAAATGGGGCATAAATTGGGGCTGGATAAAGACCCTAATCAAGCAGGTTATAAATACTATTCACAACGCGCCGTAGAAATTTTTAAAATATTTGAACAAGCTTTCGGTGGCAAGCAGCGCTTGGTGCGAGTGATGGGCGTATGGTCAGCTAATCGCTATATGACTCCTGTGGTGATGGAACACAAAAACGCTTATAAACACGTTGATGCGATGGCGATAGCGCCGTACTTTTTCGTACATGCCAAAGCATTGGGTGGCGTAAATAGTGTGCCCAGTGTGTTTGCGCTAATGAAAGATGATAAAAAGAACCCGTACTCGATGAACAATGTTTACAAAATGATTGGTCAGCAAATGGAATATGCCAAGAAATACGGAGTGAAATTAATTGCTTATGAAGGAGGGCAACACCTTACCGATCCCAAAGCACGCTCTACCAAAAGTATGCCGAATCAATTTTTAATCGGCGCAAACCGTGTGCGCACGATGGAACAGTTCTATGTTGAGTTCTTGCAAAACTGGGATCGAATTACGGGTGGTTCTCTGTTTGTTGCTTTCTCTGCACCGCGAACTTGTCAGTTTTATGGTTGTTGGGGCGTGAAGGAATATATTAATGAGCCAGATGCTAAGGCACCTAAGTATCGGGCTTTGAAGCGGTTCTTTTAGTAAGTTTTTTGGCGACACATACGTAAAATGATGTCCACGAAAGGCCTAGGAAACATGAAAGTTATTTGTCGTGGACTTTTGGATTTCGTTGAAAGCATCGACTAACTGATTATTTGTAACAGAGAACTTTGATAGATGAAAGTTTCACCCTTTATACTTGGCTCTATATTGCTGTTTTTCCTGTTAAACCCTGCCTACGCCATCAAGCTCGCACCTCCAAAAGAGGGCAGATTTACTTTGGTGCTAACCCTGGCTTTGCTGACGAAGACAATATAAAGAGGACAGTCATCTGATTATCAAGCAATACCAACGCAGTTATAAAAATAATAAAGTTGGTGCATCTGATGAAGATATAAAATATTTATAAAAAAATAACATTGAACCTTATTCAAGCTGTTTAATGCTTTATCTTTTAAATTGAAATTAGCAGAGGCTTAATCTATTTGTTGATGCTTCGCTCAACTCACACATTGTTTATATAAATATTCAATCATAATAATTAATTATACAAATATATGCCTTTAGTCTTAGGCCATAAGTCGTATATAAATCTTCTTTTCAACTTGCTACTCTATTTGCACAACAAATCGTAAGCAATTGGAGAGAAGACAATGAGCAGTATCAGCAATGATAATAAGATGAATGATTTTGCCTTAAAAGCGGCTAATGCGTTAAAAAAAGATAAATCATTATCGCATTCTATTCACAAGCTCATGCCACAGCATACTAAGCAGCTTGATGGGGCAATGCTAAAAGCTGTTAAAACACTCGCCAATAAAGCAGCTGCTCAAACAACCTCCCCTACACAGCATAGCCAAGCAAATGCCGTAACTGCTGATGCTAATACCCAAACAGTAGAGGGTGTAAAAGTCGAAGGCTATGACAGCCTTAATGCCAAACAAAAAGCAAATCTCAGTAAAGAATTAAAAACCTATAAAGAAAAAATAAGCAAAAGTATTAAAAATGGTAATTTTGATAAATTTATCGAAAAAGCCTTTGGTCGTAAGGTAGATAACCCACAGGAACTTGCTGCCCTTAAAAAAGCCGCTTTAGAAGGTAATTGGGACAAAGTCATCCCTAAAATAAAAATTGGTACAGCTGCAGATTTTGGAACAGCGAGAAATGCTGCCGGGCAAAAAGTTAACGCGATGGGTGCTTTCATAAAAGGATCAGGTGAAGGTGGGGCTACTGGCACCATTATCATGAATAAGGAACTCCTCAATGGGCCTGTAAAACAAAATGGCAAAGCGATGACCTTCCAAAATGTATTAACCGAAGAGATCGGTCATTCATGGGATGCACGCTTAAATAAAACTGACAGCAAAGGCGATGAAGGAGAAGCCTTAAGCTTAATGTTCTCATCGGTTGATCAAAAAGGGATTCAATTAGAAAAAACCTTAAATGATGTTGAAGCGGCTTTAAAAGAAAACGACCACGGCACCATGACCATTACCGATAAGAATGGTAATAAAAAGACAATTGAAGTTGAGTTTGGTTTCTTTTCCTTTGTTAAGAAAGCCTTTAAAAAAGTAGTCGGTGCGGTAAAGAAAGTGGGCAAGTCCATCATTCATGGTGTCAAAAAAGTAGGTAAAGCCATTGTAAAGGGGGCTTATATTCACATTCCAAATGCATAGCTTGCAACCAGTAGAAAAAGCGACCAGTTACTTGTAGTCTTCCGCTTTTTCTCCGCAAGAGATGTTAGCAATGAAAAGTCAC